>Ga0196965_1000015_pt1 | contig 191713 bp, 185 predicted proteins | sample S1_20metaG_FD_148668 | JGI IMG/M metagenome (GOLD analysis project Ga0196965, IMG submission 148668) | Soil microbial communities from Anza Borrego desert, Southern California, United States - S1_20 | ecosystem: Environmental > Terrestrial > Soil > Desert | place: USA: California | collected...
ACAACAAGATCCTGGTTGACCTGAAGACCATGGACGCTGGTTACTACGAAGCTGAGCCTTTCTACAAGGCCGGTGCTGACATCTGTACCGTTCTGGGTACTGCTGACCTGGGCACCATCAAGGGTGTTATTGACGTTGCCAACAAGTACGGCAAGGAAGCCCAAGTTGACCTGATCAACGTTGAAGACAAGGCCAAGCGTACGCAGGAAGCTGCCAAGCTGGGCGCGCACATCATCGGCGTTCACACCGGTCTGGACCAACAAGCTGCTGGCCAAACCCCATTCCAGGATCTGGCACTGGTTGCTGGCCTGAATCTGGGCGTTAAGGTTTCCGTAGCTGGTGGTGTTAAGGCTGCTACCGTTAAGCAAGTCAAGGACGCTGGTGCTGACATCATCGTTGCTGGCGCTGCTATCTACGGTGCTGCTGATCCTGCTGCTTCTGCTGCCGAGATCACCGGTCTGGCACACTAAGTGATTTAAATTCCAGGGATACAACCCACAAGGAATTTAATGCAGTCACGAAAATCCCGACCCAGCAATGTGTCGGGATTTTTTTTAACCACAAGCGTTTTCAGTCAAGAGGAATGAAAAATGGACCATCAACAATTTATACTGGACAAGCTGACCGGCATCCTGAATGTGACCGACAAGAGCAAGGGCGCTGAACTACTGAAGCTGGTGGAAGAAGCCGGCCGTACTTTTATCGGCGGCGCCGGCCGTTCGCTGCTAGTTTCCCGTTTCTTCGCGATGCGTCTGGTGCATGCTGGCTACAACGTCAGCATGATAGGTGAGGTCGTAACCCCGGCTATCAAGGCTGGCGATTTGCTGATCCTGGTTTCAGGCTCTGGCGGCACGGAAACTTTGCTTCCATTCGTCAAGAAGGCGAAGTCCCTGGGCGCCAAGCTGGCTGTTATCTCGATGAAGAAGACCTCGCCTATGGCTGATGCTGCTGATCTGGTTATTCAGGTTGGTCAGGATGATAGCTTCCCACTTACCAAGGGTATGCCGATGGGCTCGCAATTCGAGCTATCCACGCTGATTTTCCTGGAAGGTGTCATTTCTGAACTCATCCACGCCAAGAATTTGACCGAAGAAGGTATGCGGGCAATTCACGCCAATCTGGAATAACCAGGGGCAGGTGTGAAAAAGAGCGACGGGCAACCCTCGCTCTTTTTATTTCAGCCAATCCCCGCTAGCTGTTCAAGCGGGATATTCAGTGCATGGTCGACATCAGCTGATGTGATGCTGCCATTATGCAAGGCAGTAGCCACCAGAGCGCCGGCAACTCCTATTTCCTTGAGGCTGGCCATATCAATGGAGTTTCGTATCCCGCCGGCTGCATAAACTTTGGTCACTGACTTCTTCACACGCCCGACTGCATCCAATGCCATTTCCAGTTTGTGCAAATCGGGACCAAGCTCGCTGCCTACGTGGGGCAGAGACATCACAATGACTTTATCAGGCCACACTTCGGGTGATGCAAGCAGGCCGTCAGGCCCGATATAGCCGTCGGCATTGAAGTCCAGGGAAAGAATGATTTGCCCCAGACTATTTGTCCTCAAATCCAGGTAATGATCCAGGTTTTCCATGCTTTCGCTGCCCAGTACGCAAGAAATGCCCGCCGTATGCCAAGCTGCCATTTCTTCTGTATGGGTAAACCCGGCGTCCAGCCAAATGTTCATCTGCGGGTACAAAGACCTGATTTGCCGGATGATGGCAGCGTTATCACCCTGATGCTGGATGGCATTGAGGTCGGCAATGTAGAGCTGGGTGAACGGGTATAATTCAAGCAACGCCTGCACGATGTCGAGCGGGTTATTGCCGGCGCATAATGATGATTTGATCGGCAGATAATCGCTGCGCTGCCCGCGCTGGGCATGTACAACATTGCCATTGAGCAAGTCGATCACCGGGATGATTTCCACTTCTGGCTGACTTTCCTGGATTCGAATATTGAAGATTTTTGTCTGCGAATACATCACAGGCGGTGGATTATACCGTGAGGACCTGCCCACCTCGCTGGCCCAAGAAGGCAGCCTCATGCGGGACGCCGTTCTACAGGATTTGAACCAGCTGTTGGGTATCTCCACACTGTGTACTTACGATTCTCGGCTGCCCAAACCGCCTCATGCCCATCAGGCAGTCATGGCGGGGCATGACGTATGGGCATTATGGAAACAATGTGTCGCAGAAGCAGATGCCGTACTCCCCATCGCGCCTGAAACTGGAAATGTCCTACTGGCGCTGACGGATGCCATCCAGGCATGCGACAAAACCCTGATTGGATGCAGCGCCGAAGGCGTGGCACTTGCCAGCAGCAAGCTGGCAACATACAGCGTATTGCAGTCTGCCGGAGTAGATGCCGTCTCGACTTACGAAAGCCCCAACTTTCCGGCGCATCAATTCGAGCGCTGTGTAGTCAAGCCGGATGACGGAGCGGGTTGCAGCGATGCCCAGGTGTTATCTCGTGACGAATTCAATGAATGGTGTATAAACCACAAGGCCGGATATGTAGCGCAGCCATACCTTGAAGGTGTGCCGGCCAGTTTCTCCATGTTGTGCAATCAGGGTCAGGCCTGGCTGCTGAGCTGCAACCGGCAAAAGGTAACTGTAGTTTCGTCAGGTGCATTCGTTTACCAAGGCAGCGTGCTCAACGGGGTAGGGGAATACTGGCATGAGTTTACACAACTGGCCAAGGCCGTTGCACAGGCCATACCCAGCCTGACGGGTTATATCGGCGTTGATGTCATCATCCATAAAAACGGTATATCCGTGCTCGAAATCAATCCGCGACTAACGACTTCTTATGTAGGTTTACACAAGGCCATGGGTTGCAACCCAGCTGAACTGCTGCTGGACCTGCTCTATAATTCGCGCTTTTCCTCGCAAGCGTTTCATATGCCAGCCATCCAGCGCAATATCGTCGACGTCAGCCTAGATGCCTAATACAGTCCTTGGCTGGGATATTGGTGGCGCTCATCTCAAGGCCGTGTTTATCGATGAGAATGGCAAGGCATTGCATGCATGGCAACTCGCGACCCCTTTGTGGCAAGGACTTGGCAAGTTGACCACTGCAATGGATGCTATCTGTAATGAGCTTGGCACAGCGCCGGACATGCACGCGGTCACCATGACAGGTGAGCTGGCTGACATTTTTGCTGACCGTAAATCCGGTGTTCAGCAAATTTCACGGGCAGTAGATGCCAAACTGGATAGCCCCAGGTTTTATGCGGGTCCCAAGGGATTTGTCGGACTTGACGGCGTTCTTCATCATTCTATGCAGATTGCCTCAGCAAACTGGTATGCCAGCGCCGCATATATCGCACAGCAGGTTCCCGGTGGTCTTTTCATCGATATGGGCAGTACGACTTGCGACTTGATACCTCTCTATAACGGCAGAGTCTGCAACCGGGGTTACAGTGATGCTGAACGCATGCAACATGAGGAGCTGGTATATACCGGTGTGGTGAGAACGCCGCTGATGGCGCTTGCCAGCCACATCGCATTTGATGGCCGGCAGTACCCGCTGGCTGCAGAGCATTTTGCCACCACAGCCGATGTTTATCGCCTGACGGCAGAACTGGATGAAAGCCACGATCTGGCTGATACGGCAGACGGCAAGGGCAAAACGATGGAAGACAGCGCACGTCGGCTTGCCAGAATGCTATGCCACGATGTTGCCGAGGCTTCCATTGAGCAGTGGATAAAGCTGGCATACGCCTTCAGGCAATGCCAGCTGGACAGGCTGATGGCTGCCGCGAATTCGCAATACGCGGCACATGTGCCGTACCTGGATGGACCTATCATAGGCGCCGGGGCGGGCAGCTTTCTGGTGGAGAGCCTGGCTAAACGTACAGGGCGTGAATACAGGGCGGTCGCAGATTTCATCACGGCAAAGACAACGGACTCAGCACATGGCGCAGCGGTGTGCTTTCCTGCATACGCAGTGGCACAGCTCGCACTAGGCAACGCTGGATGAGCCAGCTCAAGCATCAACTGCCTTACAGTCGTGATAGCGCCAATTTGTTCGCGCATATCGCACATGACCCGTGGTCGATTTATCTGGATAGCGGCCAGCCCGTAAGTCAATACGGCCGCTACGACATCATGACCGCCGCTCCCTTTGCCACCTTGATGACTGACGGTGATTGCACGCAAATTACTGATGGGGAGGGTATGCGTAAATCACGTGAAGATCCCTTTCTGCTCTTGCAGGCATATCTTTCAAATTTCGCCATGCCCGCTAGCCAGTTCCCATTCAGCGGCGGCGCCATGGGTTATTTCGGCTATGACCTGGGCAGACGGCTGGAGCGACTGCCGGATTGGGCCGAGGATGCAGAGAACATTCCGCAGATGATGGTCGGGCTTTACGACTGGGCGGCGGTCGTCGATCACCATAAGAAAGAATCGTGGCTGGTATCAAACGCGGTTCATGAAAAGACCCGCGAAAACTGGCCATCGTTGTGCGCCATTTTCGAACAGCCCGTGCCGCAGGTCGGCGATTTTGCAGTGACGTCTCAAGTTGCAAGCAATATGGATAAGGTTGGGTATGCAACAGCATTCGAGAAAATAAAGGACTATATTCACGACGGTGATTGTTATCAGGTGAATTTTGCACAGCGATTTTCAGCACTGGCCGAGGGCGATGCGTGGAAAGCTTATTTGCAGTTGCGCAAGCTTTCACCGGCGCCGTTCTCGGCTTACATGAATCTGCCTGGATTGCAGGTGTTGTCGGCATCGCCGGAGCGTTTTCTGCAGACAAGAGACGGCACGGTGGAGACCCGACCGATCAAGGGTACACGGCCACGTTCTTCGGACCCGATCGAGGATGCTGTCAATAAGACCGAGCTGGCAGCCAGCCTCAAGGACCGTGCCGAAAATCTGATGATTGTCGATCTGTTGCGCAATGACATTGGCAAGAGTTGTGTGCCCGGTGCAGTCAAGGTGGAAAGATTGTTTGAGCTGGAAAGCTTTGCCAACGTGCATCATCTTGTAAGTACCGTGACGGGTGAACTGGCGCCGGACAAGTCGTCGCTCGATTTGTTGCGTGGCTGTTTTCCTGGTGGATCGGTGACAGGCGCGCCCAAGCTGCGTGCCATGGAAATTATTGAAGAGCTGGAGCCGCATCGCCGTGGCATTTATTGCGGGGCAATAGGCTATATAGGCTTTGATAGCAATATGGATACCAATATTGCCATACGTACCGGCGTGTTTTCCGGGGGGGAATTCCGCTTCTGGGCGGGCGGGGGAATCGTGGCCGATTCCGAGCTTCAAAAGGAGTATCGTGAAACCTGGGATAAGGCTTCCTCAATGTTGCAGTTGATGCAGATCTTCGGTGCGAAACGGAGCAAAACCGATGTGGGTTATTAAACTGGGTGGCAGTCTGCTGGGGTCACCCGAACTGAAATCATGGCTGGAGATTGTCAATCGCCATGGCGACGGCAAGGTGGTGATTGTGCCAGGAGGCGGCGTATTCGCCGATGCCGTACGCAAGGCCCAGCAACTAAGCGGTGTGGGTGACAAGGTAGCGCATCACATGGCCGTGCAGGCAATGGACCAATATGGCGTACTCATGGCCGGGCTCAACCGTGGGCTGGCCACCGCCGCCAGCGAACTTGAGATCGCGGAGCGCGGCTGGCAGCATCGTGGCATTGTCTGGCTGCCAAGCAAGATGGTATGCGCAGACGAGGATATCCCTGCGAGCTGGGATGTGACCTCCGACAGCCTGGCTGCCTGGCTTGCGCATACGATTGGGGCCAAGCACCTTATTCTGGTGAAATCCGTGCCCCCATCACCTACCTGCAATACCTTCCAATCGTTGATGAGCGAGGGAGTAGTGGATGGATGTTTTGCTGAATTTGCCGCGCAACGTGCATTCAATACCTGGGTGCTGGGCAAAGGAGACCACATTTTATTCGAGGATGGCATTTCTGTAGACCGCCTCGCTCAAACCTGCATGCCCATTGATCAAACGAATACTCCGGAGGTACTCGATGAGCCAGCAAGATACCCAGCCCATTTATAACGATGAAGAAGTTGTCGCAAGACTGCAGCAGGAATTGCCGCACTGGTACCTGGAAGACAGCTGGATCCGACGCAAGTACAAGACAAGCGGCTGGAAAAGCACGCTGATGGTGGTCAACACGGTGGGCCACCTGGCGGAAGCGGCCTGGCATCACCCTGATCTGACCGTGTCTTATGCTTTTGTCATCGTCAAACTGACGACCCATAGCGCGCGCGGCATTACCGACAAGGATTTTGCGCTGGCGAAAAAGATCGAGGAGGTAATCCAGTGGCAGCCCGCCAGGGAAGAGGGCGCATTGGAGGGCACACCTAATGAGGATGTGCGCTTTAAGTACCTGAAGTACGACGACTAACGCTTATTGGATCGAGATTAGCGTCGTGATCGAATCGCTGTAGTTGAACAGCAGCCATAGGCAGATAATCAAGGCGAAGGCCAGCAGATGGCCTATGGCGCCCTTGGGCTTCAGTACTTCAAAATAGCGCACACCCAGAATGATGGCGTTGCGCTTGAATTTTGGCGCCTGAAAGTACGAATGCGTATAACGGTAAACCAGCCACGCGCCATAGCCTGCAACGAGCGCCAGGAAAAATGACCTGAAGATGTCAATCAGGTTCATCTCGCCATGAAAATAGCGGTTATATAGCAGCGACAACAGGCCGACGATGATGGTGGCGCCAATAGCCACAGAAGCATTCCTGACGGTCGCTCGTTTCTGCTCGTTGGCAGCTTCGGTCAGTTGTTCGCGTATTTCCGTGATCTGCGACTGGATGAGTTGTTTGGCCTCGTCACGGGCTTTTTCAATCCGCTGATCCAGCACAGACCCAAACTGATCCGCCGCATAGCGAATCAGCTGCTGCATATCCTCTTTGGTCAGCTGGCGCTGGCTGCTGAACTCATGACCAGCCTTTTTGACGGCGTCCTCCAGGCGGCTGCCGAAATGCTCGATCTCTTCCTTGAACCAGTTTGCCATGCGCACCTCACGACCGTATCAAGCCTGAGTATGCCTTTCAAAACGGCCGAAATGCAACATGATGGTTGGCATGATCAGCAGGTTGAGAATGGTGGACGTCACCAGACCGCCGACGATAATGGTCGCCATCGGGCCTTCAATTTCGCGGCCGGGCTGGCCGCTGCCGGCAGCGAGCGGTAGCAATCCAAGGGCCGTAACCAGTGCGGTCATGAGGATGGAGGGGAGCCGTTCGGAAGCACCGCGTATGGCAGCTTCCGGGCCCCAAGTCAGGCCTTCCTCATCTATCAGGTGCTGGTAATGGGAAATCAGCATGATGGAATTGCGCAGCGTGATGCCGAACAGTGTGACGAATCCTACCAGCGAGCCCAGCGATATCCATCCACCGGTAAAAAGTGCGGCAATGACGCCGCCGATCAGGGCGAACGGCAGATTGGCAAAGGTCAGCAGCAGGTTGCGCAGGCGCCCGAAGGCAACATAAAGCATGAGGAAAATGCCGACGCCTGCAACCAGCGAATGGACGATCAGGTCCTCACGCGCCTGGGCCTGCGCCTCAGCTTCGCCGGTAAAGGCCAGGTAATTGCCCGGAGACAAGCTGACTTCACTGGCGATCCGGCGTTTGACCTCGTCTGCGAAATCTTCTACGTCGCGGTCATCCACATTGGCCGTGACGGTCTGGATGCGTTTTGCACCTTCGTGCAGGATTTTGGACCGCCCGTTCTCCTGCGTAATACTTGCGACTTCGCTTAGCCGAATCACCCGGCCTTCACTATTGATCAGCGGCAATCTTCCAACGTGCGGTATACCGTGCGACTCCGGTTCCAATACGACGCTGACGCCTATGACGCTGTTGTTCTGATAAACCTGCGTTACGGGTACGCCTTCATAAGCGGCGCGGATATTGTCCAGTACGTCGGATGGATGAAGTCCTGCCTGTTGAAGCCTGTCATGACGCAGGCGAACCACCAGCTGCGGTGTGCCGGGTGGGGATTGCAGTAGCACATCGGTGGCACCTGGAACGCTGGCCAGAACTGCAGCAATTTGCTGGGCATCGCGATCCAGTGCGTCAAGGTCGCGACCGTAAACATTGATGACCATGGACGCCGCATAACCGGAAATGGTTTCTTCGATACGCTCGGTCAGGAAGGTGTTAATGGCGAAATTGACGCCGGGAAAGCTGCCCAGGGCACCATCATCCCCATCTTCGCTGACGCCGGAAATTCGTTCGCGTATTTCCTGCAGTATACGGCTCTGTTCCTGGCTTGACTGCGTCCCGATTTCGATCTCGAATTCACTGTAGTGGGTACCGAAAGTGTCGGCGCCATTCTGCGCTCTGCCTACCCACTGCGCGATGGAGCGGATTCCTTCCACATCGCTGAGCGATTCGATGACTTTCTTGCCCAGCCGCAGCGATTCCTGCTCCGATGTGCCTGGCACTGCCGTCATGTGCATGATGTAATGGCCTTCATGCAGGCTGGGGATAAACTGGTTCTTGAACAGGGGCAGGATTGCCAGACCCAGCGATATCGCGATCAGCGTGACACCAATTACCAGTTTGTATTGTTTTTCTATCCTGCCAAGCAAATTGACATACCACTGTTTGATGGTGCGGATTAGCGGCGGGTCTTCGCTCTCGAGCCGGGCCTTGCCCAGCATGAGGTAACACAAAGCGGGTGTCAGCGTGAGCGCCACGACCAGTGAGGCAAGAATGGCGGTGATGTAGGCAAAACCAAGTGGTGCAAACAGCTTTCCGCCAACCCCGGAGAGTGTCAGCAGCGGCATGAAAACCAAGGCCACGATGAATGTGGCATAAACGACTGAACTCCGCACCTCCATTGAGGCACTGAGCACCACCTGATGAATCGGCAGCGGGTCGGATAGTGCACGATTCTCGCGCAGGCGCCGAAAAATGTTTTCGGTATCGATGATGGCATCGTCCACCACTTCACCCAGGGCGATGGCCAATCCGCCGAGGACCATGATATTGAGGCCGATGCCGTAGTATTCCAGGACCACAATCGCACTCAACAGTGACAGCGGGATGGCGGTCGCCGAGATGAAAGCCGTGCGTACGTTAAACAGAAACAGGAAGAGGATGGTGATGACCAGCACCGAACCAATCATGATGTCGGCGCGCACACCCTTGATGGCGGTTTCAATAAAGTTGGCAGGGCGGAACAGCCCCTCATGCAGGGTGATGCCTTCTGCTGTGAGTGTGGGTTCAAGCTCTTCGAGTGCCTCTTCCAGCGCCAGCGTGACCCCATGCGTATTGGCTCCCAGCTGCCCCTGCACTGAGAGATAGACACCAGGCTTGCCATCAATGGCTGCCGCACTGATGGACGGCGCTGGTCCTTCCACGACCTTGCCGACATCAGCAAGTCGGATCGTCTGGCCGTGGCGATGCAGCAGGGTCGTTTGCGCAAGCTGCTGCGGCGATAGCGCCTGGCCTTCGGTATTGATGATGATGCGCTGGTTACGATTCTCAATGAATCCGGCGCCGCGCACGCCTGTGGCCTTGTTGGCTGCCGCCATGACATCCTGCAGCGATACGCCGTAACGAATCAGCTTGTCCGGATCCACCTGTATCTGGAACTGCCTTACCTTGCCGCCGAATACATTGACATCAGCCACTCCCTCCACTGCCAATAGATGCGGGCGTACCGTCCAGTCAACCACAGTACGCAATTCCATCAGGGAGCGCGTATCGGATGTCAGCCCCACGCCAAGCACTGTACTGGCGGAAGAGGTCAGGGGCGTAATGTTGGGCGTAATACCTGTGGGCAGCTGGTTAGCCAGCGTGGCGAGCCGTTCGGCGACGACCTGGCGGTTGCGAAAGATGTCAGTGCCTTCATGAAAGATGATCGTGACTACCGACAACCCAGGTATGGACTGGGAGCGCATGGTGTCTATCCCCACCGTCCCGGCAATGGCATTTTCGATGGGCTGACTTACCAGTTTTTCTACCAACTCCGCCGAAAGCCCCGGCGATTCAGTCTGGATGACGAGCTGGGTAGGTGAAAATTCCGGGAATACGTCCAGGTTGCTCCGCGTAAGACTGTAAAGGCCATAAATCACCAGCAAGCTGGCCAGGCCGATGATGACGCCGTTAAAGCGTATGGAGAAACGTACGATTGACTGCATCATGGCTGCCAACCCTTACGCTTGCGTGCGGCGGTTAAGCGGCGACTGTTTCGCCGGCGGTCTTTGGAGATAAAAACTGTAACGCACATATCAGTCTTCATTCTCGTTGGTGATCTGGTACTTGAATTCCTCGGACAACAGCAATTGCGCACCCTGGGTAACTACTGACTGACCTGGGTTCAATGTTCCGCTGTTGAACCAGCCGCCTTCCGCTTCCTTGTCAGTCGCGATGGCATGGCGGATGAAGCGATCTTCGCCTTCTTTTCGATATATCCATGCCTGGCCGCCATACCATATGACGGCATTGTCGGGCACGATAACTCCTTTGGCAGGCTTTCCATCCTGACTGGGCATACGGATCATGACGCGCATGCCCGCACGCAGCTCGTTGGCAGGTGCGCGGTAGAAATAAGTTTTACCCTGGAGTGCGGGATCGGCCTGTGGCGATGCCGAGACAAACCTGGCTGAAACGGGTTTTCCTTGCGATCCTGCAGGCGAGACGGTTAATACGCTGCCCGGCTTTGGTTCGGGGTAGTCGAAAGGCAGGGTGACTTGCAACAGGGCATCCTGATGCTGCAGCAAGCGTTTAAGCGATTCGCCCGGTTGCTGTGCAGTAATCTCGTTAGCCAGCACATCTCCCCATGCCTGTCGGATATTGGCACGCATGCTAATGGCCGCGCTCTCCGCCGCGGCGACTTTTGCTTCATCCGCTTTCCATACAGCTTCCGCCGCCATGACAGCCCGGTCTGATATGTTGCGGTCATCCTGATTGAGCTGTTGCAGGCGCGCGTGTTCGCGCCGGCTGTTGGCCAGCGATGCACGTGCTACATCAGCCTCGGCCTTTGCCGCCAGATATTGTGTTCGCAATGCGATCAGCGGCTCTATGCTGATAACTGAGCCATAGCTGTAAACACCATCCTGATGTGTTGCTGCCTTGAGGGGTGTAGTCTGGATGTCGCTCTGCGCCTGCGTGGCAGGACTTAAGGTGACGATTGTCGAGCCTGCTTCAGTAATGATGTGGCTGGGCGTTTCAATTTCTTCTTCCTCGCCCTGGATAAAGGCTTCATATTCATCCTTGCCGTAAAAGACGAGCATCCACGCCAGCACAATGATGAGGAAGGCCTGCAGGGCAATTATCAGGACGGTTTTACGATTCATGAGAGGGTTCCTGTTGGCTGGGTTCCTGGATATGCGGATCCTGTGGACTGATATGTTCCATGTCATCCGGCAGGGAACCCGCAAATTCCAGCGGCTGTTGCAACGCGTCTTCCAGTACCGCGACGGCCCGCTGCAATGTGAACTCTGCAGCGATCAAGTTCTGCGTGGCCTGCAGGTCTTCGAGCCTGGCATAGGCAACTTCCAACCGGTCGGCGTAACCCGAGTCGAACTGTCGGGCCAGGCGTTGCAGCTGCTGTCGGCTTGCGGCAGATTGCTGCCTCGTCTGTTCCAGTGTGTCTATTGCGCCGAAATAGCGCGCCTTTGCCTGTGCCAGATTGCCAATGACATTTGCCTGCAGTGCTTCGAATTGCGCGGCTTCAACTTCACGCAAGGCACGGGCTTCCTCGATGAGGCCCTTGTTCTTGTTGAGCAGCGGCAGCAGGGCACCTATGCCGAGCTGCCAGATGTGGAAACCTTCTTCATAGATATAGCTGGGCGACAGCGTGATATCCGGATATTGCCTTGCAATTTCCAGCCGTAGTTTTCGTTCGGCAGCTTCATATCTTGCCAGGGCTGCGCGGATATCGAGGCGATTGAGCAGCGCCGCATCCTGCAAGGCATCGCCGTCATGTCGGGAAGCTTGATCCTCATGTCCGGCTTGCAACTGCGTCGTGGGGGGAAACGCCAGAGACAAACGGCCCAGAGTTTCAGGCGTAAGACCGGCATTGCTCGCTAGGACTGCCTGGAGCTCCGGGATGCGCCCGCGTTGCGCAATAAGTTTTTGTTGTGCCTGTTGTAATTGCAGCCGGGCCTGGCCCAGCTCTGCATTCGAGAGCACGCCGACTTCGACCCGCTTGTTCAGCATGCTCATGATTTCATTATGGATATCTACTTCCTGCTGCAGATACGAAGACTGCTGCAGTGACGCGTTGTAGTCTATCCAGCTGGAGAGCAGGCGGCTGCGAACTTCCCATGCTGCCTGTCCGATTTCAATACGTGTAGCTTCCGAAAGGCTTTGTGCCTGTGCCAGGCTGAGTTCCCGCTTGCTTGAAGTCTGGAGGGGAATATCGAGGCCGATGCTGTAGATCCAGGGCGCTTGGTCGTCCTCGCTCTTGCCGACGCTGCCAGACACCGAGGGATCAGGTCGTTGGCCTGCCGTGAGTTCCCTGGCCTGGCTAGCCTGCAATTGAGCGCGGGCGACATCCAGCTGCGGATGGAAGTAAAGTGCACTGAACGTAAGTTCGCGCAGGCCCCATTGGGTTAGCGGCCATACATCGGCTTGGTAGCCCTGACTTTCAAGGTAAGCCTTGAAGTCGGCGCTATCGGGATCATGTGCCTGGAATTGCTGCATGCGCTCGGCGGGGTCCAGCGGCTTCGGACTGTAGGTCTGGAATGTGCAGCCAGCAAGAGCCACTGCACACAGCATTACCCGGACGGAACGTCGAATATTTTTATAATAGTGCGTCATATCACCTCTGCTGGAGCAGAGATATTAACTGCAGAGCAGGGCTGGGGCAATTAGGGGTTAAAGTGACAAACTAGTCGGCGATGACGGCATGAACAGCGCCTAGCGCGTCCTGGAGCGTTTCTTCCGGCAGAGTATTGATGCTGGTGGCCAGCAGGTCCGCAGCTTCCACTGTATTTTGCGGCAAATCATGACTGTCGAGCTCTGCAATCAATCCTGCGGCTGCGCCCGTGACCTTGAGCAATGACTGCCGTTCCTTCATGAGCATTTCTACTTCCGAACGCAGCATGCGAATTTCTTCTTCATTAATCGAGTTTTGCATATTGATTGATTTCCATAAACGCTGAGTTATGCCCAATGGCTGAAACTATCTTCCGTCTGATTTGCTGCCTGTGTCAATTGCGTTTCACCGGTAGGCGGGTTTCCGTCGATGTCATAGATAAGATACAATACGACGGCTAAAAATTGGGGTGGCGATCGCTGGATTGCCCACACTTCAATACAAGTTACAGCAACCTGCGAAAGTGGCGGAATTGGTAGACGCACTGGATTTAGGTTCCAGCGCCGCAAGGCGTGAGAGTTCGAGTCTCTCCTTTCGCACCAACTACTGAAATCAAGGAATAGCACATGCAAGCAACCGTTGAAACCATCAGCAACCTTGAACGCCGCATGACGGTCGTGGTGCCCATGCAGTCCATCGAGGAGGAAGTAAGCCAGCGCATTGCTGGCCTGGCGCGTACGGTCAAGCTGGCGGGCTTCCGTCCCGGCAAGGTGCCCCTAAAGTTGGTGCAGCAGCAATACGGTCCGCAAGTGCGTGACGAGATTCTCTCCAAGACCGTGGAACGGACTTTCTCCGATGCAGTGGAGGAAAACAAGCTGCGCGTCGCCGGCTTCCCAAGCATTGAGCACAAGCCTTTTGGCGATGTGCAGGATCAGTTCGAGTATGTGGCTACATTCGAGATTTTTCCCGAAATCAAGGTAGAAAACCTCGACAAGATCAAACTCGAAAAACCGGTGCTGGAAGTCAGCGATGCTGATGTGAAGAAGACCATCGACGTGCTGGTAAAACAACGTGCGACATACGAGCCCGTCAAGCGTGCTGCCAAGAAAGGTGACAAGGTCCGGATCACCCTGCGTGCATCGATTGATGGTGAGGAAGTGGAGAATACCGGTGAACAGGGTATCGAACTCGTACTGGGTGAAGGCGGCCGCGTTGAAGCATTCGACGACAACATCGCTGGCAACAAGGCTGGCAGCAGCAAGACCTTTGAGATTGCTTATCCTGATGATCACAAGCCGGAGCAACTCGCCGGCAAGACCGTCAGCTACGATGTAAATTTCCTTGACGTGCAACAAGCCAAACTGCCGGAAATAGATGCTGAATTTGCGCGTAATCTGGGCATTGAAGATGGCGATGTCGAAAAGATGCAGGGCGAAATCAAGGAAAGCCTGAAGCAGGAAGTGGACAAGCGCATCCGTGCACGCGTCAAGGAGCAGATATTCCAGGCACTGGTGGACAATGTGGCAGTTGATCTGCCCAAGGCGATTCTGGATGCGGAAGTGAAACGCCTGATGCAGGTCACCAAGAATAATCTGCAACAGCGCGGTGTGGATGTCAGCAACATCACGCTTGAGCCATCACTGTTTGAAGATCAGGCCAAACGTAGCGCCAGCCTGCGGTTGATTCTGGGCGAAATCATCATCAAGAATAATCTGCAGGCAACGCCGGAACAAATCCGCGCCATGGTTGACCAATTCGGACAGAGTTTCGAGCGACCAGAAGAAGTGGTGCGCTGGTATTACGAAGACCCTTCGCGTCTGGACGAGCCCGCAGCTCTGGCAACGGAAGAAAACGTGGTGGGCTGGGTACTGGCGGCCGCCAAAGTCACCGACAAAAAGGTGAAATTCGACGAGTTGATGGGAAATAGTCAATGAGCATGACAAATCAGTGGGAACCTCAAGGCCTCGGATATATTCCGATGGTCATCGAGCAGAGCGGGCGCGGTGAACGTGCCTATGACATTTATTCGCGACTGCTCAAGGAGCGTGTGGTATTCCTGGTAGGGCCGGTCAACGACATGACAGCCAACCTGGTGGTGGCGCAGCTACTGTTCCTGGAAGCGGAAAATCCAGACAAGGACATTTCCTTCTATATCAATTCTCCCGGTGGTTCGGTTACAGCCGGCATGGCGATTTACGACACCATGCAGTTCATCAAGCCTGACGTCAGCACCTTATGCATCGGCCAGGCCGCGAGCATGGGTGCATTGTTATTGGCCTCAGGCGCCAAGGACAAGCGCTACTGCCTGCCCAATTCGCGCGTCATGATTCACCAGCCGTTAGGTGGTTTTCAGGGCCAGGCTTCAGACATTGAAATCCATGCCAAGGAAATCCTTTATCTGCGCGAACGGCTGAACCGCATATTGGCATCCCATACGGGCAAGCCTATCGACGAAGTGGACCGCGATACCGATCGTGATAACTTCATGAGTGCCGAGCAGGCGGTCGGTTACGGCTTGGTGGACAGGGTAATTGCAAACCGTGCGGATGCCGCATAAGATGGAATCGTAAGAAAGTCACCAGGAAGATACATGACCAGTAAAGCCGAAGGCGAGAAGTTACTTTATTGCTCCTTCTGCGGCAAAAGCCAGCATGAAGTGAGGAAGCTTATTGCAGGTCCATCCGTCTTTATCTGCGACGAGTGTGTGGATCTCTGCAATGACATCATTCGCGAGGAAGTCCAGGATGAAAACGGACTCAAGCCGCGCAGTGACAGTCTGCCGACGCCCAAGGAAATCTGTGCCATCCTGGACCAGTATGTCATTGGCCAGACGCAGGCCAAGAAGAACCTTTCAGTTGCTGTATACAACCATTACAAGCGCCTCGACCAGACTGCCCAGAAGGATGATGTCGAGATCGCCAAGAGCAACATCCTGCTGATCGGCCCTACCGGTTCGGGCAAGACGCTACTCGCCCAAACGCTGGCAAAGGTGCTGGACGTGCCTTTTGTCATTGCGGACGCTACCACACTGACAGAGGCGGGTTACGTGGGTGAAGATGTCGAAAACATTATGCAGAAACTTCTGCAGAAGTGTGATTACGAGGTTGAGAAGGCGCAGCGCGGCATCGTTTATATCGACGAGATCGACAAGATATCGCGCAAATCGGATAACCCATCCATTACACGCGATGTTTCTGGCGAAGGCGTACAGCAGGCATTGTTGAAGCTGATTGAGGGAACGATTGCTTCGGTGCCGCCACAGGGCGGCCGCAAGCATCCTAACCAGGAATTCATCCAGCTCGACACCACCAATATATTGTTTATCTGCGGTGGTGCCTTTGACGGATTGGACAGGATCATCCGGCGCCGCTCTGAAAAAGGCGGTATTGGTTTCGGTGCCGAGGTGAAGAGCAAGGACGATGCGCGCGCAATCGGTGAAGTGCTACGCGATGTCGAGCCGGAAGACCTGATCAAGTTTGGCCTGATTCCTGAGTTTGTGGGCCGCCTGCCGGCGGTTGCCACACTGGAATCGCTGGATGAGGCGGCGCTGGTGCAAATCCTGGTAGAGCCGAAAAACGCGCTTACCAAGCAGTACACCAAGCTGTTCAAGATGGAAGGCGTAGAGTTGGAGTTCAGGGAGTCTGCACTGCAGCTGATAGCGTCCAAGGCGCTGGAACGCAAGACAGGTGCTCGCGGCCTGCGTTCCATCATGGAACATGCACTGCTCGAGATCATGTTTGATCTGCCTTCATTGCCAAACCTGAGCAAGGTCGTGGTGGATGACGGTGTTATTCGGGGCGATACGCCGCCGATTCTCATTTATTCTGACCAGCCTCGTATGGCGGAGTCCGCCAGCTGACAGCTTCAGGCCTCGGCACAACCGAACTTGAAGCTTTTGGGAATGTCCCCATTTAAGTAATTGTGTGCTGGCATTTCGCCGGCGCCACTATATGAAGGTCTTTCCATGACAGAACAGACATTGCCGGCTTTTTCACCCGAATCGGGGATGCTGCCATTGTTGCCTTTGCGCGATGTGGTGGTGTATCCGCATCTGGTTATCCCCTTGTTCGTGGGGCGTGCCAAGTCGGTCAAGGCCCTGGAGCTCGCTTCCGAGGAAGGCAAGCAGATACTGCTGGTCGCCCAGAAGTCTCCCAATAAGGATGAACCCGATGCGTCCGATCTATATGAGGTCGGCACCATAGCGACTGTCCTGCAGATGCTCAAATTGCCTGATGGCACGGTCAAGGTGCTGGTCGAAGGCGTACATAGGGCCAAGGTGCTGGAGTTTATTGAAACCGAAGCCTGTTTCGCTGCGCGTGCAGAGCGCATCGATCCTTTGCCTGAGGATGTCAGCGAGACCCAGGCTTTGATGCGCACTGTATTCACACAGTTCGATCAATATGTAAAACTGAACAAGAAGATTCCGCCGGAAATCTTGACTTCTCTGGCCACCATTGATGACGCCGGTCGCCTGGCTGACACGATTACGGCGCACTTGTCTCTCAAGCTCGAAGAGAAGCAGAAGATTCTGGAAATGTTCAGCGTTTCTGCACGTCTTGAGCATTTATTGAGTCTGCTCGAAGCGGAAATCGACATCCTGCAGGTAGAGAAGCGTATTCGCGGCCGCGTGAAGCGCCAGATGGAAAAAAGCCAGCGCGAGTACTATCTCAATGAGCAGGTCAAAGCCATCCAGAAAGAACTTGGCGAACAGGATGAGAATGCCGATCTCGACGACCTTGAGCGGCGCATCAAACAGGCGCGGATGCCCAAGGAGGCCCTTGCCAAGGCGACAGCCGAGCTCAAGAAACTCAGGCTCATGTCTCCTATGTCAGCTGAGGCCACCGTTGTCCGCAATTACATCGATGTGCTGGTCGGTCTTCCCTGGAAGAAGAAAACCAAGATCAACAAGGATCTGATCGAGGCAGAGCGAGTGCTTGACGCCGACCACTATGGTCTGGAAAAGGTCAAGGAACGTATCATTGAGTATCTTGCTGTACAGCAGCGTGTGGACAAGCTCAAGGCGCCTATCCTGTGCCTTGTTGGCCCACCCGGTGTGGGCAAGACCTCGCTTGGCCAGAGCATTGCCAAAGCCATCAATCGCAAGTTTGTGCGCATGGCGCTGGGCGGTGTGCGTGATGAATCCGAGATCCGTGGTCATCGCCGCACCTATATTGGCTCCATGCCTGGCAAGGTACTGCAGAGCATGAACAAGGTCAGCGTAAAGAACCCACTGTTCCTGCTTGATGAAGTGGACAAGATGGGACAGGATTTTCGTGGTGACCCATCCTCGGCGCTGCTTGAAGTGCTGGATCCGGAGCAGAACCATACCTTTGTGGACCATTATGTAGAAGTTGAGTACGACTTGTCGGATGTCATGTTTGTGGCAACCGCCAATTCGCTCAATATCCCGGCCCCATTACTTGACCGCATGGAAGTCATCCGTCTTGCAGGCTATACGGAGGATGAGAAGGTCAATATCGCCATGCGCTATCTGCTGCCCAAACAGCTCAAGACCAACGGTCTCAAGGAAAGCGAAATCGAGATCAGTGAAGACACCATTCGCAGCGTGGTGCGCTATTACACACGTGAAGCCGGGGTGCGTAGCCTTGATCGTGAAATTTCGAAAATCTGCCGCAAGGTGGTGAAGGAGTTGTTGACTTCCAAAACCAAGGCAGAGGGCAAGGAACAGCAGAAGATCGCGATAACGACAGAGGAACTGGACAAGTACCTTGGTGTGCATCGTTATGATTTCGGCATCGCGGCAAAGGAAAATCAGGTAGGGCAGGTGACTGGCCTGGCCTGGACCGAAGTCGGCGGTGAGCTGCTGACGATCGAAGCTGTGGTTCTGCCCGGCAAGGGCAAAACCATTACTACGGGCAAGCTGGGCGAAGTCATGCAGGAGTCCATACAGGCCGCCATGAGTGTCGTGCGTAACCGCGCCAAACGTCTGGGTATACCGGATGATTTTTACGAGAAGAATGACATCCATATCCACTTGCCTGAAGGTGCTACGCCCAAGGATGGCCCCAGCGCAGGTATTGGTTTGTGTACTGCACTGGTTTCAGTGCTTACCAATGCGCCAGTGCGTGCAGATGTTGCCATGACAGGTGAGATCACCTTGCGCGGCGAGGTGCTGCCTATTGGCGGGCTGAAGGAGAAGCTGCTGGCAGCCCATCGCGGCGGTATCAAAACCGTGCTGATACCGGACCAGAACGTCAAGGACCTGGTAGACATTCCGGAAAACATTAAAAGCTACCTCAATATTCATCCGGTCAAATGGATTGATGAAGTGCTTGAGATAGCGCTGGAGCATCTGCCGAATCCGATGGAAGGAGAAGTAGCAGTTAACGAAATATCCCCTGGAGAAGCCGCACCCAAAGCGGTACCTGTCACCAAGCACTGAAGCTGACATTCAACGGGAAAGGCTTGACATGGCCTTTTCCCGCTTGCTATAAAGCCGATACAGGGTTGCACCTGTCATTTCTAAACAATGTCGAAAGGGGATTAAACGTGAACAAATCTGAACTGATTGATGAAATCGCTAAAGCCGCTGGCATCTCCAAGGCTGCAGCAAGTCGTTCTCTCGATGCTACTACCGCTGCAATCGCCAAGGCTATGAAGAAAGGTGATCTCGTTACTCTGATTGGCTTCGGTACTTTTTACGTTGGCAAACGCGCTGCCCGTAACGGTCGCAATCCTCGTACAGGCGCAACCATCAAGATCAAGGCAGCAAATTCTCCCAAATTTAGGGCTGGCAAAGCTCTCAAGGATGCTGTAAACTAGCGGACTTTGCTGGTCATGCGAGGGTGCTTAGCTCAGCTGGTAGAGCGTCGCCCTTACAAGGCGAATGTCGGCGGTTCGATCCCGTCAGCACCCACCAAGTACCGTCGTGTAGTGACAGAGCAGAGTAGCAATGAGTTGTAATTAGAGTTTAAGTTTTTGGAGTGGTAGTTCAGTTGGTTAGAATACCGGCCTGTCACGCCGGGGGTCGCGGGTTCGAGCCCCGTCCACTCCGCCAGAAAAAGCGAGCCTTGGGCTCGCTTTTTTATTGGCCGTTCGCCATGGCCTCCAATGCTCAGCCGGGGCTTGTATGGTATATTCGCAGATTGTTTTTTCAGGGCTGAGACAATTCCGGGCCTCAGATCGTCGTCATTCGATAATAAGGTAATACCACTATGTTGGAAGCAATTCGCAAGCATACACAAGGCGTGCTGGCCAAGGTTATCCTGGCTCTCATTACGATTCCATTTGCCCTTTGGGGAATTGACTCATATCTGGATCAATCAGGGTCCGGTGCTGCGATTGCGACGGTCGACGGTCAGGATATTACGGTTCAGCAGTACGGAAATGCATTGCAGAATCTTCGAAATCAACTTCAGGCTGAGGGGCGTGTAGACCCCGCTCTACTTGAGCGGCCAGAGGTCAAGCAATCGGTACTCGATAGACTGGTTACCACCCGCCTGCTGCGGAATGAGGCCGAAAAATCCAACTTCCGAATCAGTGATGACCAACTGGCCAAGTACATCATCGGCCTGCCCGAATTTCAGAATGACGGTCAGTTTTCCCAGGAGTTATATGATCAGATCCTGGCGCAAAACCGTTTGACGCCCAGCCAGTTCGAAAACAGTATGCGCGCTGATCTTTTGCTCCAGCAAGTGCGGGATAGTTTAGCCACGCTGGCTTATGCACCTGAGCAACTCGCCCGGCATGCTATAGGCATCGAACGCCAGCAACGGGAAGTCAGTGTTGCCGAAATCAGAACAGCCGACTTTCTCTCGCAGGTCAGTGTTTCTCCCGAAGAAATCCAGGCTTATTACGACAAACACAAGGATAAATTCCGCGTACCTGAGCAGGTTAAGCTCGAATTTGTCATGATGTCTGCGAATACCCTGATCGCGGATATGCAGGTCAGTGAGGATGAGGCTAAAGAGTTTTATCAAACGAATGCTGCCAAGTTCCAGGGAGATGAGCAGCGCCGTGCCAGTCACATCCTTTTCGGCTTTGGCGTGAGCCCCACGCCGCAAGCCAAGCAGGAAGCCCGCAAGAAGGCGGAACAAGTATTGGCTGAGGTAAAAAAGAATCCAGACGCTTTTGAGGAACTGGCCAAGAAGCACTCACAGGATCCGGGCTCTGCAGCACGTGGCGGAGACTTGGGGGTATTCGGCCGTGGTGCGATGGTAAAGCCGTTCGAAGATGCAGTGTTCTCCATGCGGCCAGGCGCGATCAGCGATCTGGTGGAATCCGAATTCGGCTATCACATCATCAAATTAACCGAGATTGAAGGGCAGGGGCAAAGTTACGAGAGTGTTAAACCGCAAATTCGTGCGGAGCTCATGTATCAGAAGGCGCTCGCTAAATTTTCCGAGCAGGCAGAAGACTTCAGCAATATGGTATATGAGCAATCCGGCAGCCTGAAGCCTGCGGCTGAAGCGTTCAAGCTGCAGGTGCAAACGAGTGACTGGCTCAGCCATGAGGATGGCGCCAAGTTCTTCAAGAATGATCGCCTGATGGATATGGTGTTCAGCAACGAAGTTCTGCAGGAGAGACGCAATACAGAAGCCATCGAGGTCGCGCCTAATACTCTGATGGCAGCGCGCGTCGTTGACCATAAACCTGCAGCGTCACGTCCCTTTGAAGAGGTGAAAGAGGGGATTGAGGATTTCCTGAAGCTGGAAAAGGCCACGCAACTGGCGGTAAAGAAGGGGGAGGCGATTCTGGCAGACCTCAAGCAAGGTAAAACTGCTTCAGAGCTGGAGTGGATTCCGCCGGTTACTGTTGACCGCGGCAACGCCCAGGGCCTCACAGATCAGGTGATGTCCAACATTTTCCGCATTAACACAGAGAAGCTACCCGCTTATGCCGGCGTGACAGACGGTAACAAGGGCTACCTGCTGATGAAGGTCAGCCAGGTAATTGGTGGGCTGGAGGGTGAAGGCGCAGATCCGGAATCGGCCAAGCGGGAGTTTGAAGCAGCACTCGCAGCGGAATATGAGGCTGCCTACGTTGAATCAATCAAAAATGGCAGCGACATCAGCATCAATACGCAGCTGATGAACGCTGCCAATCAATAAGTTTTAGTCCACGTTGCCGGCGGCCGTGATGTTCATGCCGCCGTCGACGTAGGTAATCTCACCTGTAATACCGGAAGCAAGGTCGCTGCATAGAAATGCAGCGGCATTGCCAACTTCCTCGATCGTCACGTTGCGCCTTAGCGGCGCATGTTTTTCGTTGAATCCAAGTATTTTGTCGAATCCGGAAATTCCGGATGCTGCCAGCGTCCTGATAGGGCCAGCCGAGACCGCATTAACCCTTATACCCTTGGGACCCAGGCTCTGGGCCATGTATCGCACATTTGCCTCCAGGCTGGCCTTCGCTACACCCATCACGTTGTAATTGGGCAATGTGCGCTCGGCGCCCAGGTAACTGATGGTGAGCAAACTGCCGTTGCGGCCTTCCATCATGGGCAGAGCTGCCTTCGCCAATGCGGCGAAGCTGTAAGAGCTGACATCGTGCGCGATACGGAAATACTCGCGGCTGACAGATTCCAGGTAGTTTCCGGCCAACGCTTCCTTGGGTACAAACGCAACAGAATGGATGATGATATCCACGCCATCCCAGTGTTGCTTCAGGCTCGAAAACAAGGCTTCTACCTGGGCATCGTCGGATACATCGCATGGAAACACGATACTGGAGTCGAAATCAGCGGCAAGCTTGGTAACGCGGTCTTCGAATTTTTCGGTCTGGTAGGTGAAAGCCAGTTCCGCACCTTCACGTTTCATGGCTTCAGCGATGCCGTAAGCGATGGAACGGTTGCTCAATAGCCCGACAATTAACGCGCGCTTGCCTGCGAGGAATCCCATTTGATACTTCCTAGATTGGTTAATTTAGAATTTTTTTGATGATCGGGGATCGAAAACATCCCGGAGACCTTCACCCAGCAAATTATAACCCAACACCGTGATCAGGATTGCGAGGCCTGGGAACAGCGAGAGCCACCAGGCAAACTGGATGTATTCCTTGCCATCCGTCAGGATATTGCCCCAGGAGGCTTGGGGCGCTTGCACTCCCAACCCCAGAAAGCTCAGGCCGGATTCCACCAGAACGGCGCTGGCGACACCCAGCACGGAGCTGACGATGACGGGAGTCAGGCTGTTTGGCAGCAAATGCGTGAATATGAGTCTGGCATCCCTGGCGCCCAGCGTTTCAGAGGCCATGACAAATTCGCGGCCCCTGAGGCTCAGGAATTCAGCACGGACCAGTCGGGTGACCCCCATCCATGAGGTCAGGCCGATCACGATCATGATGTTCCATATGGATGGCGTCAGGAATGCGATGACAGCGAGAATCAGGAAGAAGGTCGGGATGGACAGCATGACATCCACCATGCGCATGATGATAACGTCCACCCAGCCGCGGTAATATCCGGCAACAGCACCAAGGACCACGCCGATTGCAGTGGCAATGCCCACCGCGACAATGCCCACAAGTAATGAAATCCTCGCGCCGTACAACATGCGGGAGAATACATCGCGACCCAGGCCGTCCGTTCCCATGTAATGCCCGCTGGAAGGCGGCAGCAGGATTGCTTTGACATCAATCGCATCCGGATCAAAAGGTGCAATGATGGGCGCGAAAAGTGCCAGCAGCAGGATGGCGGTGATGATGATAAAGCCGCTGAAAGCTAGTGGATTTGAAAGTATTCGAGCAAGCACGTGCTTCATTGCATGACTCCGCGCCGCACACGAGGATCGGCCCAGGCATACGCGAGGTCGGCCAGCAGGTTGCCAAGCAAAGTAAGCGCAGAACCGATGGTCAGAATGCCCATAATGACGGGGAAGTCGCGCATCAGCACCGCATCATAGAAAAGCTTGCCCATGCCGGGGATAGCGAATATGGATTCGGCGATTACCGAACCGCCAATCAGTCCGGGAATTGCCAACCCAAGCAGCGTGATCAGCGGCAGCAATGCATTACGAAGGGCATGACGGAAAATAACTTGGCCCTCAGGTAAACCCTTGGCGCGGGCGGTCGTGACAAAATCCTGATGCAGTACTTCCAGCATCCCGTTGCGTACGAAAAGCGAAATGCCTGCCAACCCGCTCAGCGCGGAAATGAAGACCGGCAAAACCAGATGTTCCATGGAGTCCAGCAACTGTCTCCACCAGGACATGTTCTCAGCACCGAGACTGTGCAGCCCTGAAATGGGCAGCCAGTCGTTGACGACGCCTGTCCAATACATGAGGAGCAGGGCGAGCCAGAACCCGGGAATGGCAAAGCCGATAAATACGAACAATGTGATGGAGCGGTCAGGTAGCCTATTCTGTGTGAGTGCCGAAATGATGCCCAACGGTAACGCTACAATGATGATAAGGCCCAGGCTCAGCACATTGATAAGCAGCGTGATAGGCAGGGCTTCCTGGATCAAGCCAGGCGTGACATTGCCCTTGCTATCCGTTTCCTGCCAGAACACCGGACGCTGATGACTGGCAAATGAACGACCGAAATCCAGTGTACCCATGCGTTCCAGCCACAGCCCGTATTGCACCAGCAGCGGCTTGTCCAGGTTATACATTTCACGCAGCTTCTGTCTGGATTCCTCACTGGCCTTTGGATTGAAGCCTGCTTCCGTCGTCGTGATGTCGCCCGGCGCCAGATGCATCACCAGGAAAGAGATCAGGCTGATGCCTATCAGCAGAGGCACCATCCAGAACAGCCGCTTGAGAAGGTATTTGGTCATCAGGGCGTAATCTCTTTACGCCGTAACGGCTCTGGGATATACCATTCGTGCGAGTTGTGGCCGATGCCGGCTGGCGGCGCCGGGTTGTCGATGCCTTTCACCCGCCTGTGTATCGCCGGCAGACCGTAGCCGGTATACAGGTATACGATGGGGCTGTCTTCCAGCAGAATCTTCGCAAATTCATGATATATCTTCATGCGTCTATCAGGGTTGAGTTCGAGCCTGCCTTGCTCCAGCAACTCGTCGGCAACGGGATTGTTATAGCCGATAAAGTTGAATTGACCCGGTGCTTGCTGGGATGAATGCCAGATGCTGTATTGATCGGGATCAAGCGCCAGGCTCCATCCCAGCACCACGACATCGAAATCCCCGGTCTTGATGAAGCGTTCGATGAAGCTCGCCCACTCGACTTTGCGTATGCTGGCATCAATGCCTATTTCCTTGAGCCTGCGCTGAATCAGAACAGCGCTCAATTCCCGCTGCTTGTTACCGTTGTTGGTTAGGATTTCGAATGAAAACGGCTTGCCATTGCGGTCGAGAATACCGTCGTTATCATGGTCTTCAAAGCCTGCAGCCTGCAGCAGCTCACGCGCTTTTTGCGGATCGTAAGGGTAGGGCTTGAGTTCGGGGTTGGCCCAGCGTGTGCCGGGTTTGTAAGGCGAAGCGACGGGTTCGCCAAGGCCTAGCAGCACGCCGTCAATCAATTCCTGCTTGTCTACTGCGTAGTTGATGGCTTTGCGTACGCGTATATCGTCAAAAGGTTTGTGCTTGAGATTGAAGCCCATGTAGGTGTAGTTGTTGCCCAGCTCCTTGTATAGCGCAATTTTCTGGTCGAGATCGGGCCGGGAGGGGAATACACGGGCATATTGCACGGGATCCAGGCCCATGTAATCGATATTGTTCGCCAGCAGTTCCAGAAATTGCGTAGCGGTATCCGGAATGCTGCGCGAAACCAGGCGCTCGATCAATGCGGGACCCTGGGTGGATTTTGGATTGCGCACCAGAGAAATGCTCTCGCCGTGCCGCCAGTTATCCAGGCGGTAATAGCTGCTTCCCACCGGGTTGCGCGCAAAGGCCGTGGTATTGATGTCCTCATCTTTCAGCAGGTGCTGCGGAAGTACCTGTAACGTGGCCCAGGAGTCCATTGCAGGCGCATAAGGCTGGGGATAAGTGACGCGAAAGGTCAGTGGATCGGGCGCTTCAGCCTTGAGTACAAGCTTGTAGTCGGAACCGTAAGGCGTGCGCGTCTTGTCATCAGTGACTAGCTTCCATGTGAACAGGACATCGGCGCTGGTGAGTGGTGCACCATCCGCCCACTGCATGCCGGGCTTAAGGCGGAAAGTGATGGTTTTCTGGTCAGCGGAAATCTTCCACGATTCCGCCAGCTCGCCTGTAAGTTCGAGATTCCTGTCATATTTGAGCAGAGTGTTGAAGATGTTGGATGCGATGGCGGAAGCCGCGGATTCGCCCGCAATCATCGGTATCAGGCCGCTAGGTTCCGCAATCGTGGCGCTGATGAAGGTGCCGCCAGGCTCGGGTGCGGATGTCAGGCTGTAATCCGGCAGATTTGCATCGCTAGGCGTCCTGTCGCATGCGGACAGCAGCAATAGACCCACGAGAAGGAGTCGCGGCGTCAGAAAAGGATGGCGAACTACGATCATACAGCGAGGATTATGCTTCGTCCGGCTTGCTGACAGCCAGTTTGTGGCCCGGCAGGATATTGGATCCTCTTATATTGTTCCAGCGCTGCAAGTCGTCCGTCGCCACCTTGAATTGCCGGGCAATGCTGCTGAGCGTATCGCCGCGTTTGACAATGTAATGTTTTGGCTTGTTACTGGCTATCTTTGATGCAGTAGACGTTTTACCGCCTACTAGCAACACTTGGCCGGCTTTGAGGCGGCTGGATTTGAGCTGATTGAGGACCATGACCTGCTTGGTAGTCATGTTGTAGCGCTTGGCGATTCGGGAAAGGCTCTCGCCGGATTTCACTGTATGCTTCTTTTGGGCGGATGCTGCAGCCTCAACTACATAGTCCTGCAGATCAGCGTTATCTACCAGCAATATTACGGAAGTGGGCGCGTCAGCCTGTGTGGTCGGCACCAGGAGTTGTCTGGCTTGCTTGAGGTTCTTGCGCACCGGCAGGTCGTTGATGTCGCGTAACTGGGCGGTGCTGATGCCGAACTTGCGTGCAATACTTTCGACCCGTTCACCGCGCTTGGCATGATAGGTCTGCCAGCTTACCAGCGGTTTGTCGTAGCTGGCGAGGTTGGTGGTGAAAGTCTCGGCTGCACTGATGGGCAGCAGGATTTCATGCACATTGCCCGAAGCCGTCAGCACGGGCCGGTTATATTCCGGGTTCAGGGCAGAAAACTCATCGAAAGGAATCTCAGCCAGCTCTGCTGCAAGATGCGCGTCGATCTGTTGCGGCGCGGTGACCTTTGTAAAGTAGGGGCGGTTGGGGATGGGGTCGATGATGAGGCCGAATTGTTCGGGGTGCGTCATAATGTTCTTGATGGCCTGCAGCTTGGGCACATAATTCTTGGTTTCCGGCGGCAGGGACAGATTTGCGTAATCCGTGGGCAAGCCACGTTGCCGATTGCGGTCGATGGCACGTTTGACGGTACCCTCGCCGGCATTGTAGGCTGCCAAGGCGAGATCCCAAGTGCCAAACATGACGTGCAGTCGCTGCAAATAAGTCAATGCTGCATTGGTAGCTGCGGTCACATCGCGGCGGTTATCCACCCACCAGTCCTGCTTGAGACCAAAACTCCTGCCTGTTGAGGGGATGAATTGCCAGATGCCGGATGCGTGGCTGCGCGAATAGGCTTGCGGGTTGAAAGCGCTTTCCACCATGGGCAGGAGCGCGATTTCTGTTGGCATGCCGCGTTTTTCGACTTCCTCGACGATGTGGTAGAGATATTTCTGACTCCGCCATACCATGCGCTTGACGTAATCCGGCCGCGAGGCATACCAGGTTTCATGATTCGCCGTGTATTGGGATTCGATCTCCGGAATGGCGTAACCATCCTTGATACGCTGCCATAAATCACTGTCAGCCAGCGCCTGCTCGGGAAGCGTTTCCTTCACGTCTTCAATCGCAGGTTCCGGAAGGTAATTCAGTGTGGGGTCATGATAGATGCCGGGGCCGCCATTGAGACTGGCGTTCAGGCCGGTAAGAGCGGGGTAATCACCGAGAATGATGATTTCATCTCCAGCCACATTGGTGTCAGCCATTCCAATGTGCGGAATGAGCGACATCATAAGCAGTGCTGCTGTGCGGTACAGAAGCCGTAAAGACATGGGATTCTCGATAAGTCAGTGGCGGAATAGTAGCGAACGAGGCTGATAGGCGTCAAGTAAATATTTCAAAGTAAAATCTCATATAATCGAAGTAACCTAATGATTAATAATTGTTTCTCATTTGTCTTATTGCTGTAAATGCTTGCAGGGAATCTGCGCTGCCGACACCTGATGCCGATTGGATAGATTCAAGATGGCATCTCAGAAAGGGGTTGGTTGCCAACTCCTGTTTTATGGTGGAAGGGAGTGTGGGTAGCCCTCTACCGCGAATTTTCTCTGTCTCTTGCAAACGTAAAGCAAGAGCCTCATTGTGCGGTTCCAGGCCAAGTGCAAACCTGAGATTGTTTTCCGTGTATTCGTGAGCACAATAAACTCGGGTCTCGGCAGGCAAATCAGCCAGTCGTTGCAGGGATGCCTGCATCTGCGCGGGGGTGCCTTCGAATAGCCTGCCACATCCCGCCCCGAATAGCGTGTCGCCACAGAAAAGGCAATTTGCTCCATAATAAGCCACGTGTTCAAGCGTATGGCCGGGCACTGCAAATACCATGAACTCTGCCCCGAGCGCCTGTAATAGCACCCGATCACCTTCCTCTACGGGCACATGGGGAAAAGAGTGAGACAGATGGTTGGGAGCATATGCAGTCGCTGGCCAGGTTTGCAGAAGCGTTGGGACGCCACCGATGTGATCGTCATGATGATGTGTAATCAGGATCGTCTCGAGTTGCAAATCAAGACGCTTAAGTGCCTGTATTACCGGCGCGGCATCCCCGGGGTCTACCACAGCGGCCTGCCTGCCATTATGCAGCAGCCAGATATAGTTATCCCGGAAGGCCGGGATAGGCAGGATTTCTAACATAGATGGATAATTTGTTTTCAGGCTGCAAATGTCAATAGCGGATCGCCAAGCATGGCTTGCCACGCCAGTCGGCGCCTATCTGCAGGAGCAGGAGCAGCGACTGTTCGATGATGCGGTCAGCGATGTGTTCGGCTTCAATGCGGTACAGCTGGGCATGCCGGAATTGGATTTGCTGCGTAATTCCCGTATGCCATTTCATTTCAAGGCCACGCCATATCATGGCCTGGTGCATTGCGATCCTGACCACTTGCCTTTTACCAGCAACAGCCTGGATCTTGTGTTGTTGCCGCATACCCTCGAGTTCAGCGAGAATCCGCACCAGACATTGCGCGAAGCAGAGCGCGTGCTGGTGCCAGAAGGCCACATCATGATTACCGGGTTCAACCCCATCAGTGCATGGGGTTTGCGTCGCTTTGCTTCTTCGCGGGAAAACTACCCTTGGAATGGACGTTCATTTTCGCTATTGCGCATCAGGGACTGGCTCGAGCTACTGGGTTTTGAGTTGGTAGCGGGCCACATGGCCTGCTACGCGCCGCCCTGCCGCAATCCCGTCTGGCTTAACAAGATGCGATTCATGGACAAGGCAGGCGACCGTTGGTGGCCGATGATGGGCGGCGTCTATTTTGTCACCGCAAAAAAACGCGTGGTTGGCATGCGCCTTATCCGTCCCAGCTGGAGCAAAGCCAGACTCAAGCCTGGGCTGGTGCCTACGCCAACACAGAAAAACGATCGGCAGAAAGAACAAGTTGAGCAATAACGAAGAATGTATTGAAATTTATGCGGATGGTGCGTGCAAAGGTAACCCAGGGCCGGGTGGCTGGGGCGCATGGCTCGCCTGGGGCGGGCATGAGAGGGAAATTTTTGGCGGTGAGCTACTCACCACGAATAATCGCATGGAACTGCTGGCCGTCATCCGGGCGCTGGAAGCACTGAAACGTCCCAGCCAAGTCCGGGTGTATACGGATTCGGTGTACGTGCAAAAAGGCATTTCCGAATGGATACATAACTGGAAGAAGCGCGACTGGAGAACCAGCGACAAGAAAGCCGTGAAGAATGCGGAGCTGTGGCGGGAGCTGGATATCCTTGCGCAACGTCATAAAATAGAATGGATATGGGTCAAGGGCCACGCCGGCAATATCGGCAACGAGCGCGCTGATGCTCTGGCCAACAAGGGTGTAGCCTACATTACAAACAAACTGCAAATCGAATCCGCAGACTAGGGGGGGCAGGATGAGGCAGATATTTCTCGACACTGAGACGACGGGTCTGTATCCATCACAGGGACATCGCATCATTGAAATTGCCGGCGTTGAGGTCATCAACCGGCAGCTCACACGCAATCACTTCCACGTGTATCTCAATCCTGACCGCGAAATCGACCCCGCTGCGCAGGAAGTCCATGGCATCACGCTGGAATTCCTGCAGGACAAGCCGCGCTTCAGTGACATCGCCGACGAGTTCCTGGATTTCGTGAAAGATGCCGAGCTCATCATTCACAATGCGCCGTTTGACGTGGGGTTTCTCAATGCCGAGCTGGGGCGTATCGATCGTTCCAAAATTGAAGAGGTAAGCGCTGGGATTATCGATACGCTGAGGCTTGCCAAGGATATGCGACCGGGCCAGCGTAACAGTCTGGATGCTCTGTGCCGCCATTTTGGTGTAGATAATTCAAAGCGCACGCTGCACGGCGCTTTGCTGGACGCCGAGCTGCTGGCTGATGTTTATCTGGCGATGACGCGCGGACAGGAAAGCCTGATGATTGAAATGCTGGAAACCGCTGCAACCGCAGTGGAAGTTTCCATCGCAACCACCAGCAGGACGCTGGTCGTGCTGGCAGCTACGACAGAAGAGCTGGCCGCTCATGAACAATATCTGGAAGCATTGACCGACGCAGGCGCATGCCTCTGGGAAGAAAAAGAATCGTTGAGCACAATAAATGAATAAGGCAATACTGGTGACCGGCGGCGCCGGTTTCATTGGGGCCAACTTCGTGCTCGAATGGATGAGGGCAGGCAGGGGCAAAGTCATCAATCTGGATAAGCTGACGTATGCGGGCAATCCGGAAAACCTGGCTGAGCTGCAGAACAACCCGCAACACATTTTTGTGTGCGGTGATATCGGTGATCGAACGCTAGTCGCAAGGTTGCTGGCAGAGCATCAACCGCAGGCGGTAGTCAATTTCGCCGCCGAGAGCCATGTGGACCGCTCCATTCACGGGCCCGAGGACTTTATTCAGACCAATATCGTCGGTACCTTCCATTTGCTGGAGGAAGTGCGCGCATATTGGAACGGCCTGTCAGGCACGATGCAGTCGGAATTCCGCTTCCTGCACGTTTCGACGGATGAGGTGTATGGCTCCCTGGGGCCTGGCGATCCAGCATTTAGTGAGACGACACCGTATGCGCCCAACAGCCCGTATTCGGCTTCCAAGGCTGCATCTGATCACCTAGTCAGGGCCTATCATCACACTTATGGCCTGCCGGTACTCACTACCAACTGTTCCAATAATTACGGCCCTTACCAGTTTCCGGAAAAACTGATCCCGCTGGTCATTCACAATGCGCTCGCCGGCAAACCATTGCCCATCTACGGTGACGGCAGCAATGTCCGCGACTGGCTGTTCGTCGTCGACCATTGCAGCGCCATCAGCGCAGTACTGGATGTCGGTCGGGTAGGTGAAACCTACAACATCGGCGGTTGTAACGAAAAGACCAACCTTGAGGTGGTGCATGCCTTGTGCCGTATGCTTGATCAGCAAAGACCCAAATCTTCAGGAAGTTACAGCGACCAGATCGCATTCGTGACGGACAGGCCGGGACACGATAGGCGTTATGCCATTAATGCCGACAAGATAGCCAGCGAGCTGGGCTGGACGCCGAGTGAGACTTTTGACTCAGGGATTGAAAAGACGGTGCTGTGGTATCTGGAGAACGAAGTCTGGGTGCAGCATGTCATCAGCGGCGAATACCGGCAGTGGATAGACCAAAATTATAATCATCGGCAGGGGGCTGGCGCATGAAGGGCATCATTCTCGCGGGAGGCTCAGGCACGCGCCTGTACCCGGTCACACAGGTCGTTTCCAAGCAATTGTTGCCCGTGTATGACAAGCCCATGATCTACTATCCGCTCTCGACCCTGATGCTGTCCGGCATCCAGGATATATTGGTCATTTCAACACCGCAGGATATTCCACGTTTTCAGGAGTTGCTGGGCGACGGCAGCCGCTGGGGCATGAACCTCAGCTATGCCGTGCAACCGTCGCCGGACGGTCTGGCGCAAGCCTTTCTGATTGGTGAACAGTTTATTGGTGGTGATTCCTGCGCGCTGGTGCTTGGAGACAATATCTTTTACGGGCATGAGTTGGCGCAGATGACGCAGGAAGCGGCCCAGCGCAGCCAAGCAGGCCATAGCGGCGCAACCGTATTCGCATATCCGGTGCATGATCCCGAGCGCTATGGCGTTGTCGAATTCAACGATAAGGGCCAAGCGATCAGCTTGGAGGAAAAGCCCAGCCAACCCAAGTCGCGCTATGCCGTCACCGGACTGTATTACTACGATAACCGCGTTGTCGATATCGCACGTGAGCTCAAGCCTTCGCCACGCGGCGAGCTGGAAATCACAGACGTCAATCGCCAGTATCTCGCCTGGGATGCCTTGCGTGTCAACGTCCTGGGGCGCGGCATGGCATGGCTGGATACCGGCACCCACGAAACCCTGATGGAGGCCTCCCAGTTCATCGAAACCATAGAGCGCAGACAGGGGCTCAAGATCGCCTGTCCGGAAGAGATTGCCTACCGCATGGGTTTTATCAACGCCCAGGCGCTAGAAGCGCTGGCTGACAAATATGCAAAGAATGGTTACGGACGGTATTTAAAGCAGGTGCTGAGCGAAAAGGTTTTCTAATGCGGGCCCTGCAAACGCAAATTCCTGAAGTGCTGATATTTGAACCCAGGGTATTTGGTGATGAGCGGGGGTTTTTTCTGGAAAGCTATAACCAGCGCGCTTTCCAGGAAGCCACTGGCTGGGCACCTGCTTTCGTGCAGGACAATCATTCCGGTTCTGCCAAGGATGTCTTGCGGGGGTTGCATTACCAGATCCGACAGCCCCAGGGCAAACTGGTGCGTGTCGTTGCCGGTGAAGTGTTCGATGTCGCGGTGGATATCCGCAAAAGCTCTCCCACCTTTGGCAAATGGGTAGGCGTCAATCTCTCGGCAGGCAACAGAAAGCAGATGTGGATTCCGCCTGGTTTCGCTCATGGCTTTCTGGTGTTGTCCGAATTTGCCGAATTTCTCTACAAGACCACGGATTTTTATGCGCCTGAGCATGAGTGCTGCATACGCTGGGATGACCCGGCGATCGGTATTCAGTGGCCATTGCAGGCGCAACCAGTGCTGTCGCAAAAAGATCAGCAAGGCGCAAGTTTGCGCCAGGCTCCGGTTTTTGATTGAAATAATGCCTGTCACCAGTCGGATTCTTCTCACAGGGGTGAACGGACAGGTTGGTCATGAATTGCAGCAGACGCTTGCTCCGCTCGGCCTCGTAGTTTCCGTTGCGCGCACACAGCTTGACCTCACTGATGCTGACGCGATCCGTCGCCTGGTTCGGGAAATTAAACCTGCCTTTATCGTCAATCCGGCAGCTTATACGGCAGTGGACAAGGCGGAGTCCGAGCCGGAGCTTGCCTTTGCTATCAATGCAACCGCCCCGGCAGTCATGGCGGAAGAGGCGGCGCGGTTGAATGCCACATTCATTCATTACTCTACCGATTATGTCTTCGACGGCAGCAAGACAATGCCCTATAACGAACAAGATCAAACCAAGCCCTTGGGCGTGTATGGACAAAGCAAGCTGGCGGGAGAAGAAGCGATACGCACGGTCGGCGCAGACCATCTTATTCTTCGTATCAGCTGGGTGTATGGGGCTAGAGGACGAAATTTCCTGCGCACCATCATCCAGCTTGCGCAGGAGCGGGACGAACTCAAAGTGGTAGCGGACCAGCGGGGCGGTCCTACATCAAGCAGGGCTATTGCAAATGCCACAGCGATAATGCTCGAAAACTGGCGGCCGGAAAGAAACGGTACGTATCACTTGACCTGTGCCGGGGAAACGAGCTGGCATGGTTTTGCCCAGGCCATCCTCAGATTTTACGAATCACATCGGGCTGCACAAAATTGGCCGCCGTTAAAAGTGCAGGCGGATGCACTGCAGGCCATCTCGACTGCCGAATATCCGACCCCGGCTGCCAGGCCGGCTTACTCCGTATTGAACAATGCCAGGTTGCTGACGGAATTCCGCATTTCCATGCCTTTGTGGTCAGAAGCGCTGTCTTCCGTGATGCGCGAGCTGAGGCTGGAGACATGAAGATTGTCTACGATGCGAATACCAGCCTGGATGCGTATGTGGTCAAGAACCTGCTGGAATCGGAAGGTATCGCAGCGTTCGTGCAAGGCGAACATCTGCAAGGCGGTGTCGGGGAGTTGGCCTCCATGAATCTCGTCAAGGTCAGCGTGCATGATGCGGACGCTGCCAGTGCACGGGCCCTGATCGAAGAGTGGGAGAGTAGCCAGCCCGCGGATGAGGAAATCCCGCCCATCTCGATGGAAGAGACGGATGAAGCCAGCAGCCTCAAGGTATTTCTGATGGGGTTTATTGCCGGTGCGTTAGCAACCTGGCTTTACTTGCAGTTGATGGCCGCCTAAGCTGCGGAAGCATCGGCCCAGCTGTTGGGCGTTTCATACAGCCGTACCTGTGCCAGTCGCAAGTGATTCCCGTAGAGGTCCGTATAGCAGCCATTCAAGATGCGAAACGCTTCGGCAGCCATGTTTTCTGCCGTTGGCACGGTCTCCATTACAACAGTCTTGTGGTTGGGCAAACCATTGAGAAACGCCAATACCTCGGTATCCCCTTTGTAGACGATAAAGGCATGATCCCATGGATCAACGACCGCCTGGCGCGCGATGGCCTTGACGTCTGAAAAGTCCATAAGCATGCCGTTCTCGGATGCGCCTTCCTGCATGATGATGTCGCCGGTCAGGGTGATCTCGATGGCATAACGATGGCCGTGCAGGTTGCGGCACTGGCTTTTGTGGGAGGGAATGCGATGGCCAGCATCGAACTCAAGACGGGTGGTGATTTGCATGCGGCGATTATATCAGCACATGACTAAATGCCGGCGAGCGTGCGGATATATGCTGCGGCACTGCTTGCCAGTGCATCCAGTCGGTATCCGCCCTCCAGCGCGGATATGATCCTGCCACGGGCAAAACGTCCGGCGATTTCCTTGATGAAGTTAGTGACCCAGATGTAATCCTCTTCTACCAGGCCCAGTTGCGCCAAAGGGTCATCCGCATGAGCATCGAAACCGGCTGAAACAAATATCAGCTGCGGCTGGAAGCGTTCCAGCGCGGGCCTGAATTCGGCTTCAACGGCTTTGCGGTAGCTATCGCCATTAGTATTTGCAGGCAACGGCACATTGACCATGCGTTCAGTGCGGCTGTCAGCGCCGCGACCCGGATAAAACGGGTGCTGGAATGTGGAGCACAGCATCACGCGAGGGTCATTGGCGAATATGTCTTCGGTGCCGTCCCCATGGTGCACGTCAAAATCAATGATGGCGATCCGCTCAATGCCGTACTGCTGCATGGCATGGCCCACGCCGACTGCAACACTATTGAATATGCAGAAACCGGCAGCATTGCTACGTCCTGCATGGTGCCCTGGCGGGCGTACGCAGCAGAAGGCATTGTCAGCCTTGTCAGTCATCACGAGGTCGGTTGCAAGCACGACAGCACCGACAGCATGCAGCACAGCCGATAGCGTCATCGGGCCCATGGCGGTGTCAGGGTCCAGTCGGACTATTCCCGCTTTGGGCGCTACCCTGCGGATGTGGCTGACATACTCCGGCGCATGCACGCGCAATAGCTGGCTATCAGTCGCAGGCGGTGCCTCATACAACTTCAGTTTTTCGGTGATTCCCTGCTTATCCAGTTCATGCTTGATGGCGGAGATGCGGGCAGGGGATTCGGGATGCGCCCCATCCATGACGTGCAGCAATGTATCAGGGTGGGAGATAAAAGCGGTCGTCATGGTGCGATGCGCATTGTCAGCCCAGCTCGCTTACCAGACTCTGGTAGTAGCCAAGGCGCTGGGAAGCAATGTGGTTGTTTTCAACAGCTAGCATGACGGCACAATCCGGTTCTTTCATGTGCCGGCAATTGGCAAAGCGGCATTTGCCCAGGAAGGGGCGAAACTCGATAAAAGCCTGCTCCAGATCTTCGATGCTCAGATGGTGCAAGCCGAATTCCTGCATGCCTGGCGAATCGATCAGCTGTGTGTTCTGGTTAAGGTGATACAGATGCGTCGCTGTCGTGGTGTGTTTGCCGCTGTCCAGTACATCCGATACCTCTTGCGTGCGCACGTCTGAATCCGGTAGCAGGGCATTGATGATGGTGGATTTCCCCATGCCGGACTGGCCCACCATCACGCTTGTCTCGTCTTCCAGCCATGGCTTCAATGGCGATATATCCTGCTTTGCCGATAACGCCTGTACGCGGTAACCCAGTGCGGAGTAAAGCTCAAGACGCGATTGTGCTGCAGCGCTTTCGCCAATGTCGCATTTATTGAGCACGATCAACGCCTTGATACCGGCAGCTTCCGCTGCAATCAGACAGCGGTTGAGCAGTTCTTCATAAAAACTAGGTACAGTCGCCAGCACAATCACGGCCTGTGTGGCATTGGCCGCCAGCATCTTGCTGCGGTATGCGCTGCTACGATAAAGCAGCGATGAACGCGGGAGGATATGCTCGATGACGCCTTGATTGCTTCCAGTGAGTTTGACTTCAACCCGATCTCCGCAGGCGACATCAGTCTTTTTGCCACGTGTGACGCAGTCGATGGTGCCTGCGACATTGTCGATTTCGACTGCATAGCGCTTCCCGTATGCAGCCGTCACCCGGCCCTGGAGGTTGTTGTCGGCAGCCAATGGAGTGCTATTTGTCGAACTTGTAATACGTCTGGTTCAGGTAGTTGGCAACGTGCAATTCTTCATCCTCGAACCATTTAAGCCCAAGCATGGTATTGCAGTTGCGAATTTGGGTCAGCAGCTGTGAGGACGTGTTGACCTTGCGGTCTTCGCGCGTATAAATCGCTGAGCCATCTGCTCCATATTTGGCGGCGTGACAGCTGATGCAGTTTTTCCCCACCATCGTCTTGCCAATATTTGCGTCGCCTTGAGCAAAGGGAATATCCGCAAAAGCAAGATGAGGATTTAAGCATATAAATATTAAAATAAATGACTTATACATAATTCCTCCAGCAAATTCTATTTGACGAAGGCTGCCAGTCGCGTAATGCGAATATTGGCCGGCGGATGCGAATCATAGAATGCGGAATGCAATGGGTCCGGCGTCAAAGTGGATGCATTGTCGCGATAGAGCTTTACCAGTGCTTCGATGAGGTAATTGGCATCTGCATTTTTTGCAGCATACTCATCGGCTTCAAACTCGTTCTTGCGCGAATAGCTGGCCATGAGCGGGCGCAGTAAAAACAGGAACACCGGGCTCACCAGCAGAAACAGCAGCAGCGCCATGTAATTGCTGGGCTCAGTGACCCCCAGCCCCGAATAGAACCAAGGCTGTTGCATCAGCCAGCCCAGCAGGGCAAGGCCCACAAAGCTCACGAAGAACATCAAGGCAATGCGCTTGATGACGTGCCTATGCTTGAAATGGCCCAGTTCGTGCGCAAGTACCGCTTCGATTTCATCCGCATCCAGGCGTTCAAGCAGCGTGTCGAAAAAAACCACGCGCTTGCTGGAGCCGAAACCAGTGAAGTAGGCGTTGCCATGACTGCTGCGCGTGGAACCGTCCATCACGAACAGGCCTTGCGATTTGAAGCCGCACTTCTGCAGCAGTGCTTCGATGCGCGCTTTCAACATTTCATCCTGCAATGGAGAGAATTTGTTGAAGAGCGGCGCAATAAAGCTTGGATATATCGCCAGCATCAGCAGGTTGAATACGCTCCACACTACCCATAGGTACACCCACCAGTAATCCCCGGCGCCTTGCATGAGGTATAGCGCGGCAAACAGGATAGGCGCTCCCAAAAGCAAGCCGACGATGGAATGTTTGATCAGGTCAGTAAAGAACATTTTCGGCGTCATCTTGTTGAAGCCGAAACGCTCGTCGATGACAAAGGTCTTGTAGTAGTCAAACGGCAGCTCGACGAGACTGCTGACAAGCAGGGCGCTCAGGATGACCAGCGCACCGCGCAGGATTTCGTGATCTGGCATTACGCCACGCCAGCCGTCATCAATGATCTGCAGCCCGCCACCGATTGTCAGCAGCACAAGTAACACGGCCTGGGCAATGCCTTCCTGCAGCATGAGACGCGTTTTTGCGGAAGAGTAATCCGCGGCTTTCTGGTGAGCATCCAGGCTGATGGTTTCGCCGAAAGCTGCCGGAACCTGATTGCGATGCGTATGGATATGCGAGATGTGGCGTCGCCCCAGCCATACCCGCGTAACAGTGGTGGTGATCAGCAATGCAAGAAATACGACAGTAAGCATGGTAGCCATAAATTTTGGGATTCGGTTAAACTCTGATGCTTTTTAGAAGTGCGCGCAGCCGCAAGGTTCATTGAATGCGCGGCTCAGCCGTATTTTAATGGAAATCATTATGTCACAAGACCAAAATAACCTCATCTGGCTGGATATGGAAATGAGCGGCCTGCAGCCGGATACAGACCGTATCCTGGAACTGGCAGCTGTCGTTACCGACGCCGAGCTCAACGTTCTGGCGGAATCACCCGTGCTCGTGGTGCATCAATCCGATGCGGTACTGGATGGTATGGACGACTGGAACAAATCTACGCATGGCCGCTCCGGCCTGATAGAGAAGGTCAAGGCCTCCACGCTGGATGAGGCTGCAGCAAGCCAGCAGATGATCGAATTTCTCAAGCAGCATGTGCCATCAGGCAAATCGCCCATGTGCGGCAATTCCATCTGCCAGGACAGGCGGTTTATGGCGCGCTACATGCCCGAGCTGGAATCGTATTTTCATTACCGCAACCTTGACGTCAGCGTGTTCAAGGAACTGTCGCGTCGTTGGAAACCCGCCATCTATAACGGCTTCAAGAAGGCCAGTAAGCATGAGGCATTGGCTGATATCTATGAATCCATCGAAGAGCTCAAATATTACCGCGAGCACTTTCTGAAGCTGGACTGATTCAACAGGCAAAAAAAGAGGGTGCGTCAAGCGCACCCAGAGGGAGGAGAAGTAAGCTTGGAGTAGCTCGCTTCCTGTTAAGCATCAAGCGTGCCACAGCATCATTATTGACCGATGCTGGCTTGGCTATTGGCCCGCAGCCAGATTTATCCCTTTAGCTTTTCGTATACCTGCACATATTCATGCGCACTTTTGCCCCAACTTAGGTCCTGACGCATGCCATTTTGCAGAATCTGGTGCCAGACATGTGGCTGTTTGTAATGCCCAACTGCCCGACTGATAGCTGATAACAGCGCCTGCGGCTGTGGGGCCTGCAAGATAAACCCCGTAGCGCTGCCATCTTCAAGACTCTGCGCATCAGTGTCACACACAGAATCCGCAAGCCCTCCCGTATGCGTTACCACGGGCGGTGTGCCATAACGCAGGCCGTACATCTGATTCAGGCCGCACGGCTCAAAACGCGAGGGCATGATGAAGATGTCCGCGCCTGCCATGATCTGGTGCGAGAGCGTTTCGTCATAGCCGATGGAAACCCCGGCCTGCTGCGGATAGCGTTGCGCCAGTTGTCTGAAGCCCGCCTCAAATCGTGCATCACCGCTGCCAAGAATGGCCAGCTGGCAACCTTGCTGGATCAGTGTTTCACCTATCTCCAGCAGCATATCCAAGCCTTTCTGTTCTGTCAGCCGGCTGACTACGCCGAGCAAGGGTGCGGCCTTGTCCTGTTGCAGCCCTAGCTTTTGCTGCAAAGCCTGCTTGACTGCCTTTTTCCCTGGCAGGTTTTCTGCATCGTAATGATGAGTCAGATGAGGATCGCGGGCGGGGTCCCATTCCTGCATGTCAATACCATTGAGTATGCCGTGGAGATCGAGCTGCCGCGTTGCAAGCAGACCCTGCATGCCGAAACCGAATTCCTCGGTCTGGATTTCCCTGGCATACGTCGGACTGACGGTGGTCAGGGTGTCTGCGTAGAAAATACCGGCCTTAAGAAAAGACAGCTGGCCGTAATATTCCAGGCCGTGCATCTGGTAGCTTTCAGGCGGCAGCCACAATTGCGAAACCCAGTCGGAGGAGAAGTTGCCCTGGAAGATCAGGTTGTGAATGCTGAGTACGGAACTGGCGCAGTTCTGGATGCCGGAAGCCCGCATGAAGTATAGATAGGCTGGCGTCAGGCCGCTTTGCCAGTCGTTGCAATGCACGATATCGGGAATCCAGTCGGATAACGGGCTTTGGCTGCAGGAAAGTATGGCGGCGATACGCGAAAAGACGCCGAAACGCAGGGGATTGTCTACCCAGTCGCGACCGCTGGCGTCGAGATAAGGGCCGCCTTCGCGCTTGTAAAGGTAGGGACAGTCTATCGCCAGCACTGGTATGCCGCTTCCGGGCATATCGCCGGCAATCAGGCTCACGCTATCCACGAATGGCAACGGGCTGACAGTGGCTATAGTTTTGCTGTTCTGGAGTTTTTCCATCACAGCCGGATAGCCGGGAATCAGTATGCGAACGTCGTGGCCAAGCTCGCGTAGCGCTGTGGGCAATGAACCGCTGACATCGGCAAGGCCGCCGGTTTTGACAAGTGGATAGGCTTCAGAGGTGACGAACAGGATACGCAAGGCTCAGGCTCTTCTTAACGTGATTGGAGAATCGGGTGTATTCTTGGGCAAATTCATCATACTGAGCGCATATGCGCTTATCAAGGCGTAACCGGACATAAAGGATTGGCATGGGTGCAGGCGGATTTGCAGCGGTAGGGGTTGGGGCGGCACTGGGTGCATGGCTGCGCTGGAGCCTGGGTGTCTTTCTCAACCCGGTGTTTTCTGCACTGCCACTGGGCACGCTGGTCGCCAATCTCGTCGGCGGCTATCTTATGGGTCTGGTCATGGGTTTATTTGCGCTGGAGAGTTCAGCCTCTCCCGAAATGCGGCTCTTCATCACTACAGGTTTTCTGGGAGGCCTGACCACCTTTTCTGCCTTTTCAGCCGAGGCTGTGCATCTGCTTTCCCGTGGCGAATACGGCTGGGCTTCAGCGCACATTCTGAGTCATGTGGTGGGATCGTTGATCATGACTGGCCTAGGCGTGCTGACAATACAGATGCTCCGCCATTAAGTGCTGGCAGTAAATTGATTGATTAAATTAGGGAATCTCCCTATAATCGCGGGCTTTCCAACCTTGCCTCACCGTATCGCATAACGGGAGGCTGCAATCCAAAAGGAGACTACATGCGACATTACGAAATCGTATTTATCGTCCACCCGGACCAGAGTGAGCAAGTGCCAGGCATGATCGAGCGCTATCGCACCCTGGTAACCACCAACAGTGGCGTCATCCACCGCCTTGAAGACTGGGGCCGTCGCCAGCTGGCTTATCCAATCCAGAAAATTCACAAGGCACACTACGTGCTCATGAATATGGAGTGCAACCAGGAAACCCTGGACGAGCTTGAGCATGCATTCAAGTTCAACGACGCCGTGCTGCGTCACCTCACCGTAAATACCAAGGACGCGGTTGTCGCACCTTCCCCGATGATGAAGGAAGAGAAATCCCGTTCATTGATCGGCGCCGCCAAGGAAGAGGAAGCACCGGCAGAAGCCTCCTAAAACCGGCCGCAGCGCTTTGGCGACGAATTTACTGGTCATTCAAGGCGAGCTGCTCAAGGTGGAAGAGCTTCGCTTCACCCCCGCAGGTATACCGATTCTTAATCTGATCATCGGTCATCTGTCGGAGCAGGTTGAAGCAGGAATGAAACGCAGGGTTGAGTGTGAAGTAAACGCGATGGTCATGGGTGAGCTGGCAAAAACATGCCAGAACCTGAAAGCGGGAACAGCAGTGAAAGCTGCCGGATTTCTCGCCAAGCGTGGTTTCAAGAGCACACAGCTTGTAATGCATATCAACCAGTTAGAGAAAGTATCTCAAGGATAGAAAGGTTTCATCATGGCACGTGACATGTTCAAACGCCGCCGCTACTGCCGCTTCTCGGCAGAGGGCATCAAGGAAGTGGACTACAAGGATGTAGATCTGCTGAAGGATTTCATCAACGAAAATGGCAAGATCATCCCAGCGCGCATCACCGGCACCAAGGCCCGGTACCAGCGCCAGCTGACCACTGCAGTGAAGCGCGCGCGCTTCCTGGCACTCTTGCCTTATACCGACAAGCACTAAGGGGTAGGCCATGCAAGTGATTCTGTTAGAAAAGGTAGTAAACCTGGGTAACCTGGGCGACATCGTCAGGGTCAAGGATGGCTACGGCCGCAACTTCCTGATTCCACAAGGCAAGGCCAAGCGTGCAACGGAAGCCAACAAGGCTGAGTTCGCTGCCCGCCGTGCCGAGCTGGAAAAGCAGCAGGCTGAGCAGCTGACCGCTGCCCAGGGGCGCGGCGAGAAGCTCGCAGGTCTCAACGTGCAAATCGCACAGAAGGCCGGCGTGGATGGCCGCCTGTTCGGTTCCGTGACCAACTACGACATCGCCGAAGCTGTTAGCAAGCAAGGTTTTGAAGTGGCGAAATCTGAAATCCGCATGCCGGAAGGTCCATTGAAGACGATTGGCGATCACCCGGTCAGCGTTGCGCTGCACCATGATGTGGTTGTGGACATCACCGTATCGGTAGTGGCTGAAGCCTAAATCGTACGAACGTAAAAAAGGCCGCGATCGCGGCCTTTTTTATTGCCTTCATTCTGACTAATCGCAACGCTGTACCGGCTGATCCGCGAGCGTGGCCCATTCCTCATCAGTAAACAAGCGCGAGCGGATCAGGAAACGCAGTCCGGTGGGCCTTTCCAGCGAAAACTGGCCGCCCGTCCCCGGAATCACATCCAGCGTCAGATGCGTATGCTCCCAGTAGCGGAACTGGCTTTCGCTCATGTAGAACGGCACGCCGCCCACCGCACCAAGCTTGACGTCAGCGCTGCCCAGGTAGAACTCGCCTTGCGGAAAGCACATGGGCGCGCTGCCATCGCAGCAGCCTCCCGACTGGTGGAACATCAGCGGCCCATGCTCGGCCTGCAGCCTCGCGATCAGCTCCAGCGCTGCCGGCGTAGCTGAAATCCTTGAAACGGCTGTGCTCATGCAGTCAGGTTAACCGCAAACATCAAGCGTTAAAAGAATCCCAGCGCTTTCGGGCTGTAACTCACCAGCAGATTCTTGGTCTGCTGATAATGCTCAAGCATCATCTTGTGGTTCTCGCGTCCGATGCCCGACTGCTTGTAGCCGCCGAAGGCTGCATGTGCGGGATACAGATGGTAGCAGTTGGTCCACACACGACCGGCCTGAATGCCGCGCCCCATGCGGAAAGCGCGGCTGCCGTCGCGTGTCCAGACACCTGCGCCTAAGCCATATAGCGTGTCATTGGCGATCTGCAGGGCTTCTTCCTCATTCTTGAAGGTAGTCACGGAGAGCACCGGCCCAAAAATCTCCTCCTGGAAGATGCGCATCTTGTTATTGCCCGCCAAGACCGTTGGCTGGACGTAATAACCATCCTTGAGCGGACCTTCCTGCACATTGCGATCGCCGCCGATCAGGCAGCTTGCGCCTTCCTCATGGCCCAGCTTGATGTAGGACAGGATTTTCTCCAGCTGTTCGCTGGAAGCCTGCGCCCCTATCATGGTGCTCATATCCAGCGGGTTGCCTTGCTTGATGCGTGATACGCGCTCTATAGCCCTTTCTATGAACTGGTCGTAGATGGATTCTTCAATCAGTGCACGCGAAGGGCAGGTGCAGACTTCGCCCTGATTCAGCGCAAACAGGGCAAAACCTTCCAGGCATTTATCGAAATAATCATCGTCGGCATCCATGATGTCGGCGAAGAAAATATTTGGCGACTTGCCGCCCAGCTCCAGCGTAACTGGAATAATGTTCTGCGACGCGTACTGCATGATGAGCCGGCCGGTCGTGGTCTCGCCGGTGAAGGCAATCTTGGCGATGCGGCTGGAGCTGGCTAGGGGTTTACCCGCTTCCAGGCCGAAGCCGTTGACGATATTGACCACGCCGGGCGGCAACAGGTGGCTGATCAATTCCATGAGGACGAGAATTGATGCCGGCGTCTGTTCAGCAGGCTTGAGCACGACGCAGTTGCCGGCGGCCAGCGCGGGCGCAAGCTTCCAGACTGCCATGAGAATGGGGAAGTTCCACGGAATGATCTGGCCGACAACGCCCAGCGGTTCGTGGAAATGGTAGGCCACGGTCTCATGGTCGAGCTCGCTGATACTGCCTTCCTGCGCGCGAATGCAGCCCGCGAAATAGCGGAAATGATCGATCGCCAGCGGAATGTCCGCGTAGGTGGTTTCGCGCAGCGGCTTGCCGTTATCAATGGTTTCGGCAACAGCGATGGTTTGCAGATTGGCTTCCATGACATCGGCAATCTTGTTCAGGATGATCGCCCGTGCTGCTGGCGACGTCTTACCCCAGGCATCCTTGGCGGCATGCGCAGCATCCAGTGCCAGATTGACATCCTTCTCCGTTGAGCGTGCTAGCTGGCAGAACACCTTGCCGGTCACCGGGCTGGTGTTGTCGAAATACTTGCCATCCGCCGGCGGTACCCAATTGCCGCCGATGTAGTTTTCATAACGTTCCTTGTACGGAATTTCTACCCCCAGATCCTGCAGACTTTCGAGACCCATAACTCCTCCATTGATATGTTTTTTTACCTTGACCTTGCCCCTGACGTGAGCAAAGATAGAACTCATACAGCAGAATCTGTGCCGCATTGGGTGAGCACTATTAGTATCTGATTTATATGAGAATTTCGTAAACCCGCACTAACTTGTTCTGATTCAACTGATACATAATGAGACATTCACCCTGTGAGACGAGACAGGAGGAATGCGAGGAGAACGCCATGAGCCGATCAACCTACCTGAATCGTATTCGCGACGCGCGTCAGCATTTCCTCGGCAGTGGAGATGTGCCTGATGGCCTGTTGCCGGAATCCATCCGACGCTCATGGAAACGTTGTGCAAAAACCGGGCTGGCAACAGACCTCAAAACCGATATCGAGCTGGTCAACCAGGGTGTGATGAGCGAGTTGCGGGAAGGAAATAACGCGCTGCTGGCGCAGGCACAGCCTGAAATGGAGAACCTCTATGCGCACATCATGAGCACGCAAAGCATGGTGATTCTCAGCGACTCTGGCGGCACTATCCTGCATGCCATGGGCAATCCCGACTTTATGGGGCGTGCTCAGCGCGTTGCCCTGCAGCCAGGCGTCTGCTGGCGTGAAGAAGTCACGGGTACGAATGCGATAGGCACGGCGCTGGTGGAAAAGACCCCGGTATTCGTGGGCGGCGCAGAGCATTTCTTCGATCGCAATACTTTCCTGAATTGTTCTGCAGCGCCTATTCTTGACCCGGCGGGCAAGGTGATCGGCGTGCTCGATATTTCCGGCGACTATCGTCAGCCGCAGGAGCACACCATGGCGCTGGTCCGCATGTCGGCGCAGATGATCGAGAATCGCCTGTTCAAGGTCCATTTCACTCGGGAAGTCACGCTGCATTTCCATTCACGGCCGGAGTTTATTGGCACCCTGTGGGAAGGCATCGCTGTATTCTCCCAGGAGGGCAGATTATTGGCCGTGAATCGCAGCGGCGCTTTTCAGCTGGGGCTCAAGAAACATCAGCTGGGCGTGGAATTTGAAGAACTGTTCAGTATGGGTTTTTCGAAATTCATGGATGCGGTGAGAAAGGAACCGCGCCGTAATGTGCTTAAGCTGGGGAACGGCATCCAGTTGCATGTGAGTACCACCTTGGGGCAGGCTGGTGTTCCCAGTAATATCCTGGCGTCTGCCAAATCTTCGCATGAATCCCTGCCGCTGGATCGCCTGGATACAGGCGATGCCATGATGCACAAGGTGGTCAGCAAGGCCAAACTGGCTTTGGGACATGAGATACCGATCCTGATCGAGGGCGAAACCGGCACTGGCAAGGAGCTGCTTGCGCGGGCCATCCATGCATCCGGACCTCGCAAGCAGGGCCCGTTTATTGCCATCAATTGCGCATCCATTCCCGAAGGCCTGATCGAATCCGAGCTGTTCGGTCATGAAGAGGGCGCATTTACAGGAGCCCGCCGACGCGGCGCCATGGGGCGCGTGCAGCAGGCGCATGGCGGTACGTTGTTTCTGGACGAGATCGGAGAGATGCCGCTACCGCTGCAGGCGCGACTGCTGCGCGTGATACAAGAACGCGAGATCGTGCCGCTGGGCGGCAGCAAACCTGTGCCCGTGGATATTGCCATCATCTCGGCCACCAACTGCAAGCTGCTGGAGCGCACGACCAAAGGTGCATTCCGTGAGGACCTTTATTACCGGCTCAACGGATTGAAACTCGTATTGCCGGCCTTGCGTGAACGATCAGATCTGAAGGCGCTGATCGCACGCATGCTCGAGGAACTGGGCAGGCCCGAGGTCAGTATTCATCCAGCCGCGATGCAGATACTGCAACGCCATTCCTGGCGCGGCAATATCCGCCAGCTGGGCAATCTGCTGCAAGCTGCCATGATTTTCATGGAGGGTGATGAGCTGCAGGTTCAACACATGCCGGAAGACTTTCTGGAAGAGCTGCAAATTTCCAGCGCGACACCTGTCCATCTGAAGATGGATAGCGCCGACATTGCCGGTACAGAGTGCGCCTTAATCCGCAATGCGCTTGAGCAGCATCAGGGAAATATGGCTGCGGCGGCTAGGCACTTGGGCATCAGCAGGGCCACAATTTACCGCAAGATCAGACGGCTGGGGCTACAGTCCTGAAAGGCTTTTGCCGTTCAGCTGTTGCTATAATGCGCCCATGGCCGACGACTCACTAGAAACACTCAAACTCCCTCCGCACTCCGTTGAGGCCGAACAGTCGGTACTTGGCGGTTTGCTGCTTGAAAACGAAGCCCTCGATAAAATCGCCGATCTGCTGACAGGCGGTGACTTTTACCGTCATGACCATCGCCTGATCTTTGAACACATCTGCAAGCTTATAGAGCGCAACAGGCCGGCTGACATTGTCACAGTTGCCGAGTCGCTGGAAAGCTCAGCAGAACTTTCCGGGGTAGGCGGCATTGCCTACTTGGGTGCACTTGCCCAGAACACGCCCACAGCGGCGAATATTCGCCGTTATGCTGAAATCGTGCGAGAGCGCGCAGTGATGCGCAAACTGGTGGAAGTTGGGTCTGGTATTGCTGAAAGCGCGTATAGCCCGCAAGGCCGCGACGCACAGCAATTGCTGGATGAAGCCGAAGCGCGTATTTTCCAGATTGCCGAAGGCGGCAAGCGCAGTTCCGAAGGTTTTGTGGACATCAAGGTATTGCTGCCACAGGTGGCAGACCGTATCGACCAACTATTCCAGCGCGATAACCCGAGCGATGTCACCGGCGTGCCGTCGGGCTTCAGTGACCTGGATTCCATGACTTCCGGCCTGCAGCCGGGCGATCTCGTCATTGTGGCCGGACGGCCATCCATGGGTAAAACCGCTTTCTCGCTCAATATGGCAGAAAACGTTGCGCTGGATACCGGGTTGCCGGTGGCCGTGTTTTCCATGGAAATGGCGGCTACCCAGCTCGCCATGCGTATGATCGGCTCCGTTGGGCGGCTCGACCAGCATCGCATGCGCACCGGCCGTCTCGAGGACGAGGACTGGGTGCGGCTCACTACCGCCCTGGGGCGCCTCAATGATGCGCCGATCTTCATTGACGAAGGTGCGGGCCTGACTTCGTTCGATTTGCGGGCCAGGGCGCGGCGCTTGCATCGCCAATGCGGCAAACTGGGCCTGATTGTGGTGGATTACCTGCAACTGATGTCTGCACCAGCCAACCGCCAGGGTGAGAATCGTGCAACCGAAATTTCAGAGATCTCGCGTTCGTTGAAGTCGCTGGCCAAGGAGCTCGATGTACCCGTGATTGCGCTTTCGCAGCTCAATCGCAGCGTTGAACAACGTCCCGACAAACGCCCCGTGATGTCCGACCTGCGGGAATCCGGCGCCATCGAGCAGGATGCGGACGTTATCCTGTTTATCTATCGTGATGAGGTCTATAACCCTGACACGCCGGACAAGGGCACAGCCGAAATTATCATCGCCAAGCAGCGAAATGGCCCAATAGGCCGTGTTCGTCTGACTTTTCTCGGTGAGCACACGCGGTTCGAGAATTTCGCCCCAACCGACGCCTACTAGCTGCATGCGTCCAATTTCCGCAACCATTAATCTTGAGGCATTGCGCCATAACCTGCGGGTGGTGGCAGCCGCCGCACCGCACTCGCGCATCATGGCGGTGGTCAAGGCCAACGGATATGGTCATGGCCTGCTCAACGTGGCGCAAGGGCTCAAAGCCGCAGACGGGTTCGCCGTGCTCAATCTGGAGGAGGCGGTAAGCCTGCGCGAGGCCGGCTACAGGCAGACCTTGCTGCTGCTGGAAGGCGCGTTTTCTTCGGATGAGCTTGAGCTGGCATCCTGCCATCAGATCACCCTGGTCGTGCATAACATGTACCAACTGGAAATGCTGGAAAAGGCATCCTTTCGTCAGCCCATTCCCATTTTTGCGAAGCTCAACACTGGCATGAATCGGCTGGGTTTTGCGCCTTCAGAGTACAGGACTGCCGTCCGCAGACTGAAAGCGTGTCCGAATGTTGGAGACATCGCGCTCATGACCCATTTTGCGACCGCAGATGAAGCGCTGGGCATCGAAAAGCCTTATCGCATCTTCTCTGAAGCATCTGCCGGTATGGCGTATCCAGTTTCACTGGCGAATTCCGCGGCCATTCTGCGCTACCCGCACACCCATGCAGACTGGGTGCGCCCGGGCATCATGCTGTACGGGGCCAGCCCCATTGCCGGGACGCCGGCTTCCACATTCCAGTTGCGGCCAGTGATGAGCCTGCGCAGCGAAGTCATCGCGGTGCAGACCCTGAAGCAGGGAGACAGCGTAGGCTACGGCTCCAAATTCACGGCAGTGAGAGAGCGCCGCATCGCCGTGGTGGCATGCGGTTATGCCGATGGTTATCCGCGGCATGCACCCAACGGCACGCCTATCCAGGTGGCGGGCAAGGCAACACATACCGTAGGCCGCGTTTCCATGGATATGCTGTTTGCTGACATTACCGATATCCCGCAGGCGGATATTGGCAGCCCGGTGGAATTGTGGGGAGAGCAGGTTTCCGTTGACAGTGTGGCCGAAGCTGCAGGCACTGTAGGCTATGAATTGCTGTGTGCGCTGGCGCCGCGTGTGCCGGTGAAGGTGCTCAACTGATGGCAAAACCCAAGGTCGTATACAGCTGCACCGAATGCGGCGGCCAGACGCCAAAATGGCAAGGCCAGTGTCCATCGTGCATGGCGTGGAATACGCTGGTCGAGAGCATCTCCGAGGTGCCGGCAGCGGCCAATCGCTATGCTTCGCTGAACCAGACGGCAGGCCTGCAGAAACTGGCTGATGTGGAAGCCGCTGAGGTGCCGCGTCACCCCACGGGCGTGGGCGAATTTGATCGCGTGCTGGGAGGGGGGCTGGTGCCGGGCGGTGTCGTGCTGCTGGGCGGCGATCCGGGTATCGGCAAATCAACATTGCTGTTGCAGACGCTGTGCCATATTGGCAACCAGCGCAAGGCGATCTACGTCAGCGGCGAGGAATCGGCGCAGCAGATCGCCATGCGTGCCAGGCGGTTGGCACTGGATGCCAGCTCCATTCAGCTGCTGGCTGAAATCAACCTGGAAAAAATCCTCAATATTCTGCAAACGCACAAGCCGGATATTGCCGTGGTGGACTCGATACAGACCGTGTATTCCGAGGCGCTGCAGTCGGCGCCCGGTTCGGTGGCGCAAGTACGTGAATGCTCGGCGCAGCTGACGCGATTGGCGAAACAACTGGGCATTACCGTCATCCTCGTCGGGCATGTCACCAAGGAAGGCAGCCTGGCGGGTCCTCGGGTGCTGGAGCACATCGTAGATACGGTGCTGTATTTCGAGGGGGACCCCAATTCCAGTTTCCGGCTTATCCGCGCCTTCAAGAACCGCTTCGGTGCGGTGAATGAGCTGGGCGTATTTGCTATGACCGAAAAGGGGTTGCGCGAGGTCAGCAATCCTTCAGCGTTGTTCTTGTCACACCATGCAGAACAAGTAGCAGGCTCATGCATCACCGTGACGCAGGAAGGCACGCGGCCTTTGCTGGTGGAAATCCAGGCACTCGTGGACGAAGCTCACGCCCCCAATCCCAAGCGTCTATGCGTGGGGCTGGAGCAGAATCGTCTCGCCATGCTGCTTGCAGTGCTGCACCGGCATGCAGGCGTTGCCTGTTACGACCAGGATGTGTTCGTCAATGCCGTCGGCGGCGTCAGGATATCGGAGCCGGCAGTGGATCTGGCTGTGTTGATTTCCATCATTTCATCATTTAAAAACAAACCACTGCAGGATAAACTTATTGTATTTGGTGAAGTTGGGTTGGCTGGTGAAGTACGTCCCGTGCAGCGCGGTCAGGAGCGGCTCAAGGAAGCCGCCAAGCTCGGCTTTACCAAGGCGATTGTGCCCAAGGCCAACATGGCCAAGCAGCCCATCAAGGGCTTGGAAGTCATCGGTGTGGACCGGCTGGAACAGGCGCTGCGCCAGATATAGACACGAAAAGGCAGTTTTTAGCACCTTTTGTTCACAGCAGCTGTTCTTCAAGCCGATGCGCTTACCCAATTTGGAACGTCCATGAGCCTTCGGCTGTCTTTCTGAACAAGTCACCCCTACATGAACTCTTACGGAGGAAACAATGACTACGAGAATCAGGAATTTGGTGCTGGTATGCATGATGGGATGGTGCCTTGCTTCTCAGGCAGATGGTTACGGGCCCTCCATCACGCTGGACACTGCCAAGCAGGTTGCGGCCAGCGCGGCCGATGAAGCACGCAAGCAACAGTTCCGCGTGGCTATCGCCATTGTTGATACGGCAGGCCAACTGGTTTATTTCGAAAAGCTGGACGACACGCAGATGGCAAGTGTAGAGGTTGCCATCGCCAAGGCACGCTCAGCCGGTATTTATAGACGTGAAACCAAGGTCTTCGAAACTGCGTTATCACAGGGGCGAAATGCGATTCTTGGCTTGCCTGGTGCGGTGCCCATCGAGGGTGGAATTCCGCTGGTCAATAACGGCAAGGTGATAGGCGCGATAGGCGTGAGCGGTGTGACCTCAGAGCAGGATGGGCAGGTCGCCCGGGCGGGTGCCAAAAGGCTGGCTCAGTAGCTGAAAGTCTGGCCGCTGATGCCGGCGCTGTCCGGCCCCATGAGATAGAGGTAGGCAGGTAACAGGCTTTCGATGCCCGGCAGGTTTGCATGCAGTTCCCCAGGGTGCGACTTGCGGCGCTGCGGCGACTGCACCGCGCCGGGTACAACCGTATTCATGCGCAGATTGGGTACATTCTCCAGCTCCAGCGCCCAGATTTTCACCATGTGATCAGCTGCCGCCTTGCTGATGGCATGCGCGCCCCAGAAAGCTGCAGGTGTCTGGGCGGCGGCAGTGGACGTGAAAAGGACTGCCGCATCAGGTGAGTTTTTCAATAGCGGCAGACAGGCCTTGGTCAGCGAAAATGGTGCCAGCAGATGCACACGCAGCATCAGTTCGAACTGGCGAGGCGTCTGTATTTCCAGCGGGCTTAATACATCAAGATGCGCAGCGTTATGCAGGATGCCATCCAATCGCCCCAATTGCTGCCGAATTCCTTCCGCCATGGCGACAAACTCCTGTTCCGTTGCCTTGATCAGATCCATAGGGAAAATCAGTGCCTCGGTATGCCCAGCTGCTGCTATCTCGTCGTACACGGCCTCCAGCTTGGCTGACTTGCGGCCCAGCAGAATGACCTGTGCGCCGCAGGAAGCAAAGGCGAGAGCGGCTGCTCTGCCGATGCCTTGTCCGGCGCCGGTCACGAGGATGACGCGGTCCGCGAGTAGGTCAGGCGGAGCCTGGTAATCACGTAGATTTTTCATGCCTGATTATTCTGTAGCCAGGATAGTGAAATCTGTATCCATAGGAATCCGGGTGTCGGAAACCGTGATGCGTTCGACATTGGCAAGTCGCGGACCTGACCGTGCCCAGGTAATGATTTCATCAATGGCATTCATATCCTCGCTGCAAACCACGGTCTCCACAGAACCGTCGTGGCGATTGCGCACCCAGCCGCTCAGGCCCAACTGTTGTGCCCGCAATTGCATGTGGCTGCGGTATCCAACACCCTGAACCCGACCTTCGATGCGCAGATGTCGTGCGATTTTCATCAGATGGAGATGGTATTGCTGCGGGGTGAGGGCATGACGACCAGCTGATGGCTGCCCGGTAGCAGCAGTTCAATAAAGAAGCCGAAGGCTGCGATGAAGATGCTGGCGAAAAATGCGGTCCAGAAGCCGGATAGCTTGAAACCCTTTACCAGCGCGGCCACCAGCATGATCATGAGGGCGTTGATGACCAGCAGAAAAAGGCCCAGAGTTACCAGTGTCAGCGGCAGGGTGAGGAAAATAAGGATAGGCCGCAGGATGGCATTGACGAACCCCAGCAACAAGGCTGAAACCAGCAATGAGGATCTGTTGCTGAAGGTAATCCCTTTGAAGATAAAGCTGGCGACCCATAAGGACAGGCTCATGATCGCCCAGTGCATGAGGAATTCGACGAGTGCATTTGTCATTATTGTTTTCTCCTGAGTTCGGCAAGAATGTGATCGGCGCATTGTACGCCGCTACGCACCGCGCCCTCGATGGTGGCAGGATACAAATTGGCAGCGACGCCGTCTGTGCTGTAATCGCCAGCCAGGAAAAGACCGGGCACGGGTGTTGTTTGTAATGGCCTGGTCATGCCCGGCTGGCAGGCGAATGTTGCGCGTTTCTCAGCGATCACCTTGCGCCACAGGGGTGGCGGCAAATGAGGGAAGGCCGTGGCGAGCTCGGAAGCCACGCTTTCCGCCAGTACCTGCTGAGTGAGTTTCTGGTGGGTGCCTTCTGCGCTGATGACCACTGCCAGCAATCCCGGCTGATTGCAAAGCCAGCCACGGTCAAATACCCATTGTGAATGCAGCCCTGCATTTCGATCACCGGCGAAGCCCAGCATCGGGCTATCAATACGCGTACCTTCAGGATATTGAAGATAGACCGTGTAGATGGGCTGGTAATCGAATTGCGATACCGCGTCTACGGTATCCGCCATCTGCGGAAAATGTTCGAGCAGAGGCTGCAAACGAAACGGCGAGGTCGCGAGGACGACGTGTGTGAAGGTCTCGCGCATGCCGCCTTCTGTTTCCAACAGGAAATCGTCTGGCTTGCTGAGGCCGACGACAGGTGCGGACCGCACAACCCTGCCGCCCTTGCGCTCGACATAATCAGCCAGCGGATCCGCCAGCAGGCTGGAAAGGTCGCATCTGGGCAGCAGCATGTCGCTGTCCGCCCGTTTGCCGGCAAAGCTGTCCCTGAGCACGTTGAGAAATACTTGCGCGCTCGCCTCGGCAACCGGCGTATTCAGGGCCGCTAGACATAGCGGTTCCCATAATAGACGCGTCAGCCGGGCGGACTGGCGCTTGCGCTGCAGTAGCGCGCCCAGCGTCTCATCTTTATCAAGTTTGAAGCCTTGCAGCTTCATCCAGGCCATGAAATGTATGGCGGTGAATCGTTCGCCGAGCGAAAGTCCGTTTGCCAGCAGCAAGCCGGAAAGGATATGCAGGAGTGCAGGCAGGAGAGGGCAGGCGTTCAGCTTCAGTTCGCCATGCATGTGCAGCCGCAATGGCATCCGCAGGAAAACCTCTTCAGGATTCCTGCCCGCGAGTTGCAGCAGGCGCAAGGTTTCATTGTAGGCACCGAGCAGGATGTGCTGGCCGTTATCCAGCGACAGGTTCTTCCATGAAACGCCTCTGGCTCGGCCGCCCAGATGCGGGCTGGCTTCGAACAGGGTGATACGGGTGCCGTGTTCCGCCAGGCGGGCAGCGGCCGCCAGTCCTGCACAGCCGCCTCCGACGACGGCAACGTGTGTTGCGGACATCAGGTCCTGATCCAGGTTGTCCAGGCCAGCCACAGCTTGCGCAATGGAGTCAGGGAAATGCGCGCGTTGAGGACTTTGCTCGCGCCGCCGGCGCGAATCTCCCGCAGCAGGGTGCGATAGATGGCCGTCATGATCAAACCTGTACGCTGCTGCTTGCGGTCTTCGTCCGGTAGTTCGCCAAGCGCGCGGTCATAATAGCTTTCCGCACGCTCGATCTGGAATTCGAGCAGTTGCTGCATCTGCGGCGTTTCACGACTCTGCAGGATGTCGTCGTCGGTAACGCCGAAGCGTGCCAGCTCGTCCTGCGGTAGATAAATGCGATTACGTCGCGCGTCTTCTCCGACGTCGCGGATGATGTTGGTGAGCTGGAAGGCAAGCCCCAGATCGTGTGCATACTTCAACGTACGGTTGTTGCTGAAACCGAAAATGGATGCCGACAGCAGGCCGACCACGCTAGCTACACGATAGCAATAAAGCTGCAGATGCTTGAATTCGGCATAGCGGTTCTGCTCCAGGTCCATCTCCATGCCGTCGATGATTTCGTGAAAATGTTCCTCGTTGAGCTGGTAGCGCGTGACAGCCGGTGCCAGGGCTTGGGTGACGGGATGCTGCGGAATCGCGTTATAGAGATTGCCGATTTCCTTGCGCCACCAGGCGAGCTTGGTGCGGGCCACCAATTCCTCATGGCATTCATCGGCAATATCGTCGATCTCGCGGCAGAAGGCATACAGCGCTGTGATGGCTTCACGCTGCGGCTTGGGCAGGAAGAGGAAGCTGTAATAAAAACTGGAGCCGCTGGCGGCAGCCTTTTCCTGGCAGTATTCCTGCGGGCTCATGCGTAACCCTTCCTGGCTAAAGCGCGCGATAGCATGCAGGCCCAATCCCAAGGCTTGAGCACAGGCCTGTGATGAAACATATCGCCGCGGGATGCCTGCAGTTTATGCAGGATACGTGCGCCGCCGGCAATCATGGTACGTAGCTCAAGCCCAATGCGGCCGGGCAGCGCGAGCCCGAGCGGGGCACCGCTTTGCAGCATGTCCATGGCGCGGGTGATTTCGAACTTCATGAAGGATTCCCAGTTGCCACTGGTATCGCCTTCGGCGATCCGTGCTTCGCTGATGCCGAAGCAGCGCATTTCGTCGAGCGGGAAGTAGATGCGATTCTTGCGGTAATCAATGGCGACATCCTGCTGAAAATTGATGATCTGCAGCGCGGAGCAGATGGCATCCGAGCGCTTGAGATTTTCCGGAGTGGCATGTCCGTATAGGTGCAGAAGCAGCCTGCCGATAGGGTTGGCGGAACGCCGGCAATAATCCAGCACTTCATCGAAATTCTCGTAGCGTGTCTTGACCACATCCTGAGTGAAGGCATCGAGCAGGTCGCGAAATAACTGGATTGGTAGGCGCCAGGCGCGAATCATGTTGGCCAGTTCCCTGAAAAAAACTGTTTGCGGCAGCTGCCCAGATTCGATACGGTCGAGCTCCTGTCTGAAGTCATCGAGCATTGCCAGCCGTGCTTCGGGATTGAGTTCGCCTTCATCGGCAAAGTCATCCGCCTGCCGCGCAAATGAATAGATGAGGCCGATCGGTTCGCGAAAACGCATGGGCAGCAGGATGGATGCTACCGGGAAATTTTCGTAGTGGCTGTTGGCGAGCGCGAGGCTCTCATTGATAACGGACTTGCCGTCAGGTGTCTCCATGGCGGCGTAGTATGCCACAAAGCGCCTGGATCCGCCCGTGGCGCCAGCGATGGCGCTTTGCGCTACAATCGACGCATCCAGAACAGAAGAGAACCCTATGCTTGGAATCATTGGCGGTACCGGCCTGACGCAGCTGGCCAACCTCAAAATCATCCGTCGTCAGCTCATCCGTACGCCGTATGGCGAACCTTCCGGCCCTCTTACATTCGGGGAGATTTGCGGCCATACGGTGGTCTTCCTGCCGCGCCACGGCAGTGGGCATACCATCGCCCCGCATATGGTGAACTATCACGCCAATATGTGGGCTCTGAATGCTGAGGGGGTCAGGTCTGTGGTAGCCATTGCTACCGTAGGCGGCATCGCTCAGGACCTGAAGCCAGGCCAGCTCGTATTGCCGGATCAGCTGATTGACTACACACACGGCCGTCGCACCACCTACTATGACGGCGTAGACCTGCCAATCAAGCACATTGATTTTACCGAGCCCTATTGCCCCAGGATGCGCGATATGTGGAAGCAGGCAGCGGTCAATGCCGGTGAATCATTGGTAGACGGCGGTGTCTACGCAGCAGTGCAGGGGCCGCGACTGGAGACCGCTGCGGAGATCAACAAACTGGAGCGTGACGGGGCGACTATCGTGGGTATGACCGGCATGCCGGAAGCCGCGCTGGCACGCGAACTCGAAATGAGTTACGCGGCTCTCTGTCCGGTGGCGAATTACGCAGCAGGCAGGGGCAACAGCGAGCATGGCATCAGCTATTCCGATATTAACCTGGTGCTGTCGGAGGTCATGGGCCGTGTACGCAAACTTATCGAAGAGGTGGTATTGCTACATGCCGATTAGGCCTGTATTACGCATGGGCGATCCGGTGCTGCTGCAGAAGGCGGCACCCGTGGAGCAATTCGACACGCCCGAGCTGCATGCCCTGATACAGGACATGCACGACACCATGGAAGACATGAATGGTGCCGGCATCGCCGCGCCGCAGATTGGCGTCAGCCTGCGTGTGGTCATTTTCGGCGTGGGTGCGACCCCGCGTTACCCCGATGCTGAAGAAGTACCATATACCGTGCTGATCAATCCGGTTGTCGATTCCATCGGTAATGAGATGGAAGAGGGCTGGGAAGGCTGCCTTTCCGTTCCCGGCATGCGCGGAGTCGTCCCGCGATACACGGAGATCCATTACACGGGCTTCGACCAGTACGGCAATCGCATCGATCGCGTCGCCAGCGGTTTTCATGCGCGTGTGGTGCAGCACGAATGCGATCACCTTGACGGCATTCTTTATCCCATGCGCGTCAAGGACATGACCCGCTTCGGCTTTACTGATGTGCTGTTCCCGGGCGCCGACATACAAGACGACTGATTCTGTTGTAGAATGCCGCCTCCCGGAAGCGTGGCCGAGTGGTTGAAGGCACCGGTCTTGAAAACCGGCAACGGGCAACCGTTCGTGAGTTCGAATCTCACCGCTTCCGCCAAATCCCCCATAAGTTCAAAAACATCCCTTTAGTTTGGAATGCTATTTGCATCACGTTCGGCGTGACTGCATCTATTTTTTAACATTCAAGGAGACGATTCATGAAAAAGTATTTGATTCCTGCTGCATTGGCAGCCATGTTTGCCCTGCCAGCCCAGGCAGACAACCACCTTAACTATGGTGTCGACAAGTGCATCAAGGCTGCGCTCGACAAGCATGCAGGCAAGGTTGTATCCCTGCGTGGTGAACTGGAAGAGGGCAAGGCCCAGTATGAAGTGGACATCAAAGGCAAAGACGGCAAGATCTACGAAGCCGAGTGCGACGCAGCCACAGGCAAGGTGCTAGAGACTGAAGAGGAAGTGCACGCCGGCGACCAGGCGTTTACAGGCAAGGCAAAGGTTGGTCTGGACGCAGCACTCAAGACGGTTCTCGCAAAATACCCAGGTGCCGTGATCAAGATCGAATATGAAATCGAGCCTGAAGGCATCGCCTATGAGTTTGACATCCAGGGCAAGGATGGCAAAGTGACTGAAATCGAAGTCAACGCGGTCACAGGCAAGCTCGGATCACCTGAAGAAGTGCTGTACCAAGTCGGCAAGTAATATTCAACCTGTTGAAAAAACGCTGCCCCGCGGGCAGCGTTTTTTTGTCTGCAATTTCTCGGAACTCATTTGTTTAGTGTTGGTTGCTGGTTGTTTATGAACAACCAGATTGGTTGTAAACACGAACTCAACCATGGCATTCGCAGCAACTCCCACGCGATGGCGCCCAAGCCTTTCTGATTGCAAGTGTCAGGTACGAATTTCCACAGCCCGGTTGAGACTTAGTGCTGCCAGCGAGCTTGCAGCGCCTGACAGCAGGTAAATGCCAACATAGGCTAGCCCGAGATGCGCAGCCAAACCGAGTGCCACCAGCGGCGCGAAGCCGGCGCCTGTGAGCCAGGAGATATCTGAGGTCAGCGCTGCGCCTGTATAGCGGTATTTTGAGGAGAAATTAGCACTGACAGCGCCAGAAGCCTGGCCGTAGGAGAAGCCCAGCAGGGTGAAACCGATGAGGATGAAGGCGTCCTGGTTGACCTCACTGCCACCCATCAATGCGGGTACGAACATGCTGAGCACGGCGATGAGAATGGCCAGGAGCCCTAGCGTGGTGCGGCGGCCGATGCGATCGGCGAGCAGGCCGGAGCCGATGACACCGAAGATCATGAGCGTGGCCCCCAGCATCTGCACCAACAAAAAGTCACCCATTGAACGAGTCGAATACAGGTTGGTCCAGGACAGCGGGAAGATGGTGACGACATGGAATAGCGCATAGCTCGCCAGTGCGGCCATGGCGCCAATGATGACGTTGCGTCCTTCGGTGTGCGACATGTCGCGGATGCGTGTGGGTTCCAGTTCGCGCTCGTCCAGCAGATGTGTGTATTCCTTGGTGGAAACCAGGCGCAGGCGCGCGAACATGGCGACGACGTTGATGGCAAAGGCGACGTAGAACGGATAGCGCCAGCCCCACGCGAGAAAATCTTCGGACGAAATATTCAGCAGCAGATAAGCAAACAGCCCGGCAGCAAGCAGAAAGCCTACCGGTGCGCCAAGCTGTCCCAGCATTGCGTACCAGCCGTGGCGGTTCTTGGGCGCGTTAAGCGCGAGCAGCGAGGGCAGGCCATCCCATGAGCCGCCGAGCGCCAGGCCTTGACCAATGCGCAGGAGCGATAGCAGCACGATAGCGGCGATGCCGAAATCGGCATAGGTCGGCAGAAAGGCGATGCCGGCGGTAGAAAAGCCAAGCAGGAAAAGCGCGCCGCTCAGCTTGATTTCCCGGCCGTAACGTCGCTGTATCGCAAGGAAGGCAATCGTGCCGAGTGGCCGTGCGAGGAAGGCGAAGGCAAAGATGGCAAAGGCGTATAGCATGCCTTCCAGCCGTGGTGCAAAAGGAAAGAAGACTGTCGGGAACACTAGTACCGAGGCGAGCGCATAAACGAAGAAATCGAAATGTTCGGAAGCTCGGCCAATCACCACGCCGATAGCAATTTCGCCTGGAGCGATGCGTGTATCACGCGCATTGATATTGCGGGCGCCGCTGCTGGTGGAAAAGGGTGAAAATTCTCCACTGAGTTCACCGTTGTTTAGGTTTGTACTTGCCATCGTCATTCCTCCCGTTATTTGAATTCACTGCGGCGGTAGGCCGTTTGTTCACCAGGGTGGGACAAAACGTCCAATCGTCAACAGACACGCATTCAGGTAAGTTGCGACAATTCTTAAGTTTCGTCTGTATTACAGCTTACAGTATGGTGCCTTTATTCATTCGTTGCGGACTGATTCTTCTGTCCTTTGCTCTGCTCGCAGGATGCAATACCGTCGTCCTGAATCCTGCCGGCGACATCGCGGCCCAGCAGGGCAACCTCATTGTCGTTTCAACGGCGCTCATGCTGCTCATCATCGTTCCGGTGATCGTCCTGACGATATTCTTCGCCTGGAAGTACCGCCAGAGCAATACCGCTGCCAAATACGATCCTGACTGGGATCACTCCACCAAGCTGGAGCTCGTGATATGGGGCGCGCCGCTGCTCATCATTATCGTGCTCGGCCTGATCACCTGGATTACCACCCATACGCTGGACCCCTATCGCCCCCTGTCGCGAATTGATGCCGAGCGTCCGCTTCCTGCCGATCACAAACCGCTCGTGATTGAAGTCGTAGCGCTCGACTGGAAGTGGCTGTTCATTTATCCGGAGCAGGGCATCGCCACCGTAAACGAACTGGCGACGCCGGTGGACACGCCAATCCAGTTCAAGATCACGGCATCCACCTACATGAATTCATTCTACATTCCTGCGCTCGCGGGGCAGATCTATGCCATGGCAGGCATGGAGACCAAGCTGCATGCCGTGCTCAACAAGCCCGGCACTTACGAAGGTTTTTCTGCCAATTTCAGCGGCGACGGCTTTTCGCACATGCGCTTCAAGTATCACGGCTTGAGCGATGCCGACTTCGAAAGCTGGGTGAACGATGTCAAGGCTCAGCGCGATGCGCTGGACCGGCCAAGCTATGTGGCGCTTGAAAAGCCCAGCGCGCGCGAACCTGTACGTCGCTACGGCAGCGTCGATCCCACGCTTTACCATGCAATTCTCAACCGCTGTGTGGATGAGCATGCCACCTGCATGGATAAGATGATGAAGCATGACCATCACCGTGCTTCAGGAAATAACTCCGTGGAGCATGGCGACATGGAACACCACGAACACCACGAGTAATCAGGCGGTGATGAATCCTACCTTGCCAAGAACGAATCTGCAGAGAACGAACCATGTTTGAAGATACAAGCACTACCCAGCTCATCTTTGGTCGCATGTCCTGGGAATCCATCCCCTTGCACGACCCCATCCTGCTGGCAACCTTCATCTCCGTGGCCATTGGTGGAACGGCGATCCTTGCCCTCATCACGCGTTTCAACTTGTGGGGCACGATCTGGCGCGACTGGATTACCAGCATCGACCACAAGAAGATCGGCATCATGTACATCATCCTCGGCCTGGTGATGCTGCTGCGTGGCTTCGCAGACGCCCTGATGATGCGCGCACAGCAGGCCATCGCCTTTGGCGATGTTGCGGGTTATCTGCCGCCGCATCATTACGACCAGATTTTCACCGCACACGGCGTCATCATGATCTTCTTTGTCGCCATGCCGCTGGTGACGGGTCTCATGAACTACATCGTGCCGCTGCAGATTGGCGCACGCGATGTTGCATTCCCATTCCTCAACAATTTCAGTTTCTGGATGACCACCTTCGGCGCCGGTCTGACCATGGTGTCGCTGTTCGTCGGCGAATATGCGCGAACCGGCTGGCTGGCTTATCCGCCGCTGTCAGGCATCCTCGGCAGTCCGGGGGTAGGGGTCGACTATTACATCTGGTCGCTGCAGATCGCGGGGATAGGAACATTGCTGTCTGGGGTCAACCTCATCGTCACTATTGTGAAAATGCGGGCGCCCGGCATGCAGATGATGAAGATGCCGGTATTCACCTGGACCGCGCTCTGCACCAACGTGCTGATCGTCGCCGCGTTCCCGGTGCTGACCGCCGTGCTTGCTATGCTGTCGATGGATCGCATGCTGGGGACCAATTTCTTCACCAATGATCTTGGCGGCAACGCCATGATGTATGTCAACCTGATCTGGATCTGGGGCCACCCGGAGGTCTACATCCTGATCCTGCCGCTGTTCGGCGTGTTTTCGGAGGTGGTATCCACTTATTCGGGCAAGCGGCTGTTCGGTTATACCTCCATGGTCTACGCCACCGTGGTCATCACCATCCTGTCTTATCTGGTATGGCTGCACCACTTCTTCACCATGGGTTCGGGTGCCAGCGTCAACTCGTTCTTCGGCATCACCACGATGATCATCTCGATCCCGACCGGGGCGAAGATATTCAACTGGTTGTTCACCATGTACCGCGGCCGCATCCGCTTCGAGCTGCCGATGATGTGGACCATTGCCTTCATGATTACTTTCGTGATCGGGGGCATGACCGGGGTATTGCTCGCGGTGCCGCCCGCCGACTTCGTGCTGCACAACAGCCTGTTCCTGATTGCGCACTTCCACAATGTCATCATTGGCGGCGTGGTGTTCGGCTTCTTCGCCGCGCTCAACTACTGGTACCCCAAGGCCTTCGGCTACAAGCTCGACGAGTACTGGGGCAAGTGGTCGTTCTGGTGCTGGGTCAGCGGTTTTTATGTCGCATTCATGCCGCTCTACGTGCTTGGCCTGATGGGCGTGACGCGCCGCATGAGCCATTTTGAAGACCCGTCGCTGCAAATCTGGTTTGTGATTGCCGCGATTGGCGCTGTGCTGATCCTGTTCGGCATCATCTTCTTGATCGTGCAGCTTTATGTCAGCTTCCGTCGCCGCCATGCTCTGCGTGATGTCACTGGCGACCCGTGGAACGGCCGTACGCTGGAATGGTCCACGTCTTCGCCGCCGCCGGTATACAACTTCGCGTTCACACCGCGCGTGCATGACAATGACACCTGGGCCGACATGAAGAAACAAGGCTATCAACGCCCACGCTCCGGCTTCACAGCTATCCACATGCCCAAGAATACAGGCGCCGGTTTCATCATCGCGCTGCTGAGCACGGTGGTCGGTTTCGCCCTGATCTGGCACATGTGGCCGCTGGCGATACTGGCTTTCGTGGCGACCGTGGCTGCCATCATCATCCATACCTTCAACTATGAGCGCGACTACTACATTCCTGCGGAAGAGGTGATCCGTACGGAGAACGCGCGTACCGCCATGCTGGAGCAACATGTCTGAGATCAACGCAACTTCTGACGGCGTCATGAGCGCCGATCCGAGCGCACGTTATTACGTGAACGAGCATCATCCGGAAAACGGCACCTTGCTCGGCTTCTGGCTTTACCTGATGAGCGATTGCCTGATTTTCGCCTGTCTGTTCGCCACCTATGCCGTGCTCGGGCACAGCTACGCCGGCGGACCGACGGGAGCAGAGCTGTTCGATCTGCCGTTGGTCGCCGTCAACACGGCCTTGCTGCTGCTGTCTTCCATCACTTACGGCTTCGCCATGCTGGAGATGCAGCGCAAGGGCTTGCGCAATACGCTGATCTGGCTGGGGATCACGGGTCTGCTGGGTGCAGGCTTCATCGGTATCGAACTATATGAATTCTCGCACCTCATTCATCAGGGCGCAGGGCCTCAACGCAGCGGCTTCCTCACGGCATTCTTTGCGCTGGTAGCCACTCACGGCTTGCACGTGAGTTTCGGCATCGTCTGGCTGGTCACGCTGATGTTCCAGCTGCGCAAGCACGGTCTGACGCCTGAAAACAATCGCCGTCTGATGTGCCTCTCCATGTTCTGGCACTTTCTGGACGTGGTCTGGATCGGCGTCTTCACCTTTGTCTACCTGATGGGAGTCCTGACATGAGCAATCAACATAGTCACGAACACGGTCAGCATGAGCATGGGCATGCGCCGAGCACCTTCAAAGGCTACATGACGGGATTCGTGCTGTCGGTAATCCTGACGGCCATCCCATTCTGGCTGGTGATAGACAATGTCTTTGCAAACTCGAGCACGACAGCGCTGGTGATCCTGGCTTTCGCTGCAGTGCAGATCGTTGTGCACATGGTGTACTTCCTGCACATGAACACCAAATCGGAAGGTGGCTGGACCATGCTGGCATTGATCTTTACCATCATGCTGGTCGTTATTACGCTAAGCGGCTCGCTGTGGGTGATGTACCATCTGAACAACAACATGATGCCGGGCATGATGCCGGAAAGCGCCCACGCCATTCACGAAATGAACGAAATGCCATGATTCCCGATAAGCGCAGCACCTTGAATGAGGCTGCGCATGGGGACAATTTGCGCCCGCGCACTACCGCCGCACTGATTGTGATGGCTGTGGTCGCGGCGCTTTTTTTTGCGGGTTTCGTGGCGCTGGGCACCTGGCAGGTGCAGCGCCTCTCCTGGAAGCTCGACCTCATCGAGCGTGTCGAACAACGGGCCTTTTCAGCGCCCGAGCCGTTGCCTGATCCTGCTCGCTGGCAGCAAATCACTGCTGCATCTGATGAATATCGGCACATCCGTCTGGAAGGCGTTTACCGCTATGATCTGACCGTCAAAACCCAGGCCGCTACCGAACTCGGCAGCGGTTACTGGCTGTTGACGCCGCTGCAGCTGGCCGATGGCAGGATTGTCTTCGTCAATCGTGGCTTTATTGCGCCTGCAGGGGAAGACCTTGCGCGGCAGACAGGCCCGGTAAATACAAATTCTCGGGTTGCTGTGGCAGGGCTGCTGCGCATGAGCGAGCCGGGCGGCGGGTTTCTGCGCCAAAACGACCCGCGGGGTGATCGCTGGTATTCACGGGATGTGCAGGCGATGGCCAAATCGCGCGGTCTGGCGGCAGTAGCGCCTTTCTTCGTCGATGCAGACGCTAGGACTGCAGGCACGGCACAAACACCGGGCGCTTATCCCGTTGGCGGGCTGACTGTGCTGCAGTTTCATAACAACCATCTGATTTACGCAGTTACTTGGTATGCTCTTGCATTGATGATGGCAGCCGGGGCCTGGTGGGTGATGCGCGAGGAACTCCGGCTGCGACGAGGCTTATAGAACCCAGCTGAACAGCTTACGACGCGAGAATACATGAGGGAAAGACGTACCGCCGCTACCAGTGTGGAAATCGCTGCCGGCCACGAGAACATGCTGCAGCTGGTCGAGTTGCGCTGGCTTGCCGTGATCGGCCAGGTTGTCACCATCTATGTGGTGAGCACTGTTCTGGGGATTGCGCTGCCTTTGCCGCAGATGTTGACGGTGCTGGCCTGCCTTGTGATCTTCAACCTGTTCTGCCAGCTGCGCTGGCATAAACGTCGCGAGGTGGCAAACAGTGAACTGTTCCTGGCATTGTTGGTGGATGTCGCCAGCCTGACCGCCCAGCTTTATTTCAGCGGCGGCACAGCCAATCCTTTCGCATTCCTTTTTCTGCTGCAGGTTATCCTGGGGGCGGTGCTGCTCGAAACCTGGGCCACCTGGATCATTGTCGCTATCACCTGCGCCAGCCTTGCTTGCCTCTCGTTGTTTTACCAGCCGCTGCCACTGCCTGTTGATCACAATAGCGGCTTCCCCAGCCTGTATGTCCAGGGTCTGCTGATTTGCTTCGCGCTGAACGCTGCCTTGCTTGTGATTTTTATTTCGCGTATTACACGTAACCTGCGGATGCGGGATGATCAGCTCGCCGACCTGCGTCAGCGCACGACTGAGGAAGAACATATCGTGCGCATGGGGCTGCTTGCCTCGGGTGCGGCCCATGAATTGGGTACGCCGCTCGCCACGCTGTCGGTGATACTGGGTGACTGGCGGCGCATGCCGGAATTCAGCCGCAATCCCGAGTTGCAGGAAGAAATCGCAGAAATGCAATCACAGCTGCAGCGCTGCAAGCACATCGTCAGCGGCATTCTGCTCTCAGCTGGCAAGGCGCGCGGTGAATCCTCCACGAAGACCATGCTCAACACATTCCTTGATGAGTTGGTGGAGGAGTGGCGCACAGGCAGGGCAGTATCTCATTTCGAATACGAAAATCGCATCACGACCGATCTGCCAGTCGCGTTCGATACTGTGCTCAAGCAAACCGTGTTCAATATGCTGGATAACGCGTTTGAGGCATCCCCACAATGGTTGGGTCTAACGGCACAACTCGAAGGGGATATGCTGGTTGTGGAAGTGGCAGATATCGGGCCCGGCTTCAATGAAGACATGTTGTCACAGCTCGGCAGGCCCTACCAGTCGAGCAAGGGGCGCGAGGGCAGTGGGCTCGGCTTGTTCCTGGCCGTGAATGTCGCGAGAACCCTTGGCGGCACACTCACTGCGAACAATCGCCCTGAAGGCGGCGCAGTAGTCAGGCTATTGTTACCGTTATCGGCAATTGCTTTGGAGGAGGGCGAGACGGATGTCAGCTGAACGCCTGCTGCTGATTGTGGAAGATGATGCCACGTTCGCAAGAACGCTGGGGCGCTCGTTCGAACGGCGCGGCTATAAGGTGTTGCTGGCGGCGAGTTGTGATGAGGTGGAGACCCTGCTTAGGATGCATACCCCAACACATGCCGTGGTCGACCTTAAGCTCAACGCAGGAAATTCCGGTTTGAACTGTGTGCAGTCCTTGCATGCACACGATCCAGAGATGCTGATCGTTGTCCTGACCGGATTCGCCAGTATCAATACAGCCGTCGAAGCCATCAAGCTCGGCGCATGCCATTATCTGGCCAAGCCCTCCAATACTGACGATATCGAAGCGGCCTTCGATCACGTTGCCGGTGCAGCGCAGGTGGAGCTGACCAATCGCTCGACATCCATCAAGACGTTGGAATGGGAACGCATACATCAGATCCTGGCTGAGACAAATTTCAATATCTCCGAGGCAGCGCGCCGGCTCGGAATGCATAGACGCACGCTGGCGCGCAAGCTGGAGAAGCAGCGCATTAAATAAGCTGTCGCCTGCATCAGTCTTGTCCAGATTGCGAGGAGTATGGGAGATTCAAGTTTTAGCGTTCTTTAACTTCTGCGCCTTTTCAACTCTGCACTTTCGCCTATATTGATAACTTAAGAATCTTCTCGTTCGATACCGAACAGATGCCGCAGGGCGCACCATGCAATAGTCTCTCAGGGCCACTCTGGCTCAGCAGCAGCATTGACGGGACAACCCTTGTATGGTGAAGCTTATGAAAAAAATTATTCATGTATTTCTGCTCTTCTGTCTATTTTCTACCCCAGCTTATGCTTATATAGGCCCAGGACTCGGCGCAGGCGCCCTCGCCACTGTGCTCGGCGTTCTGCTGGCAATCCTCATGCTGGTAGTTGGAATAGTCTGGTATCCGCTAAAGCGACTGATTCGTAGCCTGAAATCCAAAGAATGATCATTTGGGTAACGGCTTTTGTCATAGCCTTACTCATTGTTGAGCTCTGCTTTGGCGTACTGAAGGGCGGTTGGGTCAAGCAGGAGGTTGGTGCCATTCTGGTGAACCTTCAGGACATCCAGAAAGCCGAACGCGACGAAGACAAGCAGCGTCTGTTGATCTTCGGCGGTATTTCCACCCTGCGTTTCAGCCTGCTTTTCGCATTGTTTCTGGCACTGCTGGCAGTCATCGTCCTTTTCATTCCATGGCTCTTCGACTGGAGTGACGACAGGACAACCGATTATTTCATTACGCTGACGATCATCGGGACGGCTTATGGTGTTGTGCGGGTGTGGCTTGGCTCGCGTAATGCAAAACGTCGTGATGAAAAACGTGTGGAAGCGAAACATGATTACGCCCCGTTGGATCGCTGGCTGCACTGGCTCGCATTGGAACCACTGGCAGTACGGCGATTGTCCTTCGAGATGGAGTGCCAATTTGCGCTTCCGACAGCCGCGAAAGGGTCCGGTGCCGCCAACCCTGCGGACCGTGCCGTGTATGTATGCGGCCTGGCAAGGTCCGGCACCACCATGCTGCTGCAATTCCTGGACCAGACGCAAAGATTCAGGTCACTGACCTATAGGGACATGCCGTTCGTACTGGCGCCGAATCTGTGGCGAATGCTGAATCGGCATTCCTCGCGTCAGGCCATGCTGAAGGAAAGGGCGCATGGCGATGACATGCTGGTCGGCTATGACAGCCCCGAATCCTTTGAGGAGGTTTTCTGGCGCACTTTCGGCAGCAGCGCCAACGCCACTGACAATGCTTACGGCTCAAATGATGTAGGTGAGGAGGCATTGCAAAAATTTGCCGATTACCGTTCCCTGGTGGCAAACCCGAGGACAAAGGACGCTGAAAATAGCCAGCCAAAGCGCTATCTTTCCAAGAACAACAACAACCTGCTGAGACTTAACAGTCTAGCTGCCAATCCGAGCTCCACCATCCTGCTGGTCTATCGCAACCCGGTTGATACCGCACGTTCACTGTATCGCCTGCATCAGCTTTTCAGCACGAGCAACGACGATTTCACCAGGCGTTATATGGGCTGGCTGGGGCATCATGAATTCGGCCCCGGCCATTTGCCCCTATCGTTTGCCGTGCCCCATATGAATCCTCGACTGAAGCCCGACCAGGCCGATTATTGGCTGGATTACTGGAATGCGGTGTATTCCCATGTGCTGGAGCAGGAAAGTGCAGGGTTTTATCTGGTAAGCCACGACCACATGCGGGAATCGCCGAGGCAGGTGCTGGATGCCATCTTTACGCTGCTAGGTGAAGAAACTGATATCGACCGTATGGCAGCAGAGGTTAGGGCACCTAAGGCCACGGATACACCGCCATCAGAATTCAATCCTGAACTGCTTTCTATCGCTAACGCGACATATACCCGATTAACAACAAGCAAATTCAATTTATACGGGCCAACTAAAAATGAAAAAATCTGCTGATAAACCAAACCCATGGCCATTCAGATTATGGGTGAGTTCTATCGTATTACTAGCCATTGTTTTTTCCATTATTGCTACCGCTTGGGCGGTAAGGCATGTGCTTGTTAAAGGGGGCACACGCTTTACCGAAACGCAGGAAGAAGTGGTTTTGGGAATCGCCAGTTTCCCGGGACAAACAAAACTGGCGATACTTGAGATCATCAATTTATTGAAAGATGAACCAGCTCGGTACCTGGTTCATAAGGCTGCAGCGGAGAAACCGCATTGGACACGCAGTTTTCCTGCTCCTGATGACGATGGGTATCTGCTTTTTTCAGGTATTGATCGAGGGGCGAAAGAACCGAGTATTTCCCTGATACGAATAAAGGATGGCGAGGTGTTGGCCCACTGGCAGCCTGATTGGGATGAAGTGATGAGGCAAACAAGCGAGACGAAATATGTGGATATATCGAGGTCCAGCGTCCTGCCGATACACCCACTGCTCTTACCTGATGGCGATGTAGTATTTAATACATGGGCTTCCATGGCGCGTGTTGGTGTATGCGATGGAAAACCCAAATGGGTGCTGGATGAAATAATGCACCATTCCAATGAACTGGATAACGATGGCAACATCTGGGTCCCGTCAGTTTCGAAAGAAGTGGAAGGCTTCGCTGATAATGCATGGCTTGCTGACCAGATTCGGGATGATGCTTTAGCCCTGGTTACCCCTGAGGGCAAGATATTGCAAAAGCTATCCTTCGCCAAAGTCATGCGGGAGCATGGGCTTGAATCTCTGCTGTTGGGAACAAAGGGTCTCAGGATGCATGAGGATCCGCTTCACATCAACCAGATATCCGTTGCGCGCAACAGTACAGACCATTGGCAACGCGGCGACCTTGTAATATCAGCGCGGAATATCAGTACTGTCTTCCTGTATCGGCCCTCAACCGGACGTATCATTTGGCACCAGACCGGTCCGTGGATGAACCAGCATTCAGCAGCATTCGTTGGTGATCATCAGATATCCGTGTTTGATAACAATGTGTTCGTTAGCAAGGAGTTTTCAGGACATTCTTTTATCACTCCGGAGGATATGAATCGGGTGATGGTTTATGACTTCAAAACCAACCAAGTCTCTGAGCCTTATGCCAAACTGCTTAAAGAAACAAAACCCGTCACCGTGACGGAAGGTCGGGCCCAGATATTGAATGACGGCGGGCTGTTTCTTGAAGAGACCAACTTTGGACGGCACCTGCGTTTCAACAAAGACCGATTGCTCTGGTCTCGCGTCAATGACTGGGACGAAAAGCGCGTTGGCATGGTCGCCTGGAGTCGCTATTTGACCGCAGAGGAGGTGGCCCAGCCGCTCAATGCGATCTCCAATCTCAACTGTAATGGAAAGAAATGAGGGTAATAGCATGGATAAGCTCAACACCAATATCCGCTGGCATGAACAGATCATACAAAAAGCCGACCGTGCTGCCCTGAAGAAACAGAGTCCCGTGTGTATCTGGATGACAGGCCTGTCAGGCGCAGGAAAATCCACTATCGCCAATGAATTGGAAATCCAGCTGCACGAAGCAGGGCTGCATACCTATCACCTGGACGGGGACAATGTGCGCCACGGTTTGAATAAGGACTTGGGTTTTACTGATGAAGCACGGGTGGAAAATGTGCGGCGTGTTGCCGAAGTGGCTCGACTCATGGTTGACGCCGGTCTTATCGTTATTGTGTCCATGATCAGTCCGTTCGCGGCACAGCGTGATTTCGCCAGGTCGCTATTTCCTTCGGGTGAATTTTGCGAGGTCTTCGTGGATAGCAAGATAGAGGACTGTATCAGCCGTGATCCCAAAGGCCTTTATGCCAAAGCGCTGCGAGGCGATCTTAAGAACTTTACAGGTTTGGATAGCCCATACGAGGCGCCTGCCTCCCCCGAGGTACATATCACAACGACGATTACCACTCCGGTGGAGGCTGCCGGCCTAATCGTTCAACATGTCACTTCAATGAACGCAGCACAAGACTTGCAGGCAGCTGTAGGGTAATTCTATATAAATGATAATAATCAATTCAATACGATATTAACGTAAAGCATTACATTAAGTTACTTAGTTTTTTTTCCTCCCAGCGTTACCATCCGATGGTCGGCTAACGTACAGAGCAATCCGGCCCGCCCCGGGAAAATCAATCCAGCTACAGGGCTCGTCGTTGCTGGCTCTGGCGAATTTCCACTAACAAAGACACTGACCGTAATCAAATCAGTGATCGATTGATTAAAAAGGAACTCCCATGTCGACCATTCTGGTGTTTTCGCATCTCCGCTGGAATTTCGTGTATCAGCGTCCTCAACATCTGTTGTCGCGTCTGGCGCGAGAATACAAGGTGATATTCGTTGAGGAACCCATGACGCGCAGTTCCAGCAATTCTCTGGAGCATATTTCCGCATGCGCGGGCGTGGATGTATTGCGGCCGCATATCACAGGCGATGCGCCGGGGTTTGATGATGCCAACATTGAACTGCTACAGGAAATGGTCTCGACCTATCTGCAGGCCCATAATATTGATGACTACGCCATCTGGCTCTATACGCCGATGGCGCTGCCGATTGCCAAGGAGCTGGCTCCAGCCGCACTGATTTACGATTGTATGGACGAACTGAGCGCATTCAAGAATGCGCCCCCATTATTGATCAACAGGGAAGACGAACTCTTCAGCCTGGCCGACATCGTGTTCACCGGCGGCCCCAGCCTGTATGAGTCCAAGAAGACCCGACATCACAACGTGTATTGCTTCCCAAGCAGCGTGGATGCTGCGCATTTCTCCCCAGCCAGAGCTGACGCCGATGATCATGAGGCACAGAAGGAAATTCCTTTTCCACGCGTGGGTTATTACGGCGTCATCGATGAACGCATAGACATTGACCTTATTGCGACACTGGCAGATGCAAGGCCTGACTGGCAAGTCATCATGGTGGGACCGGTAGTCAAGATCGACCCCGATTCACTGCCAAGACGCCCCAATATCCACTGGCTTGGCCAGCGAAATTATGAAGACCTGCCGAAGCTGGTCCGCACCTGGGATGTCTGCATGATGCCGTTTGCGCTGAACGAATCCACGCGTTTCATCAGCCCGACCAAGACGCTCGAGTACATGGCGGCTGAACGTCCCGCAGTCAGCACACCGATCAAGGATGTGGTAGACCCTTACAAGCATGTAGTGCGCATTGCCTATAGCCATGAGGAATTCATTGATGCCTGCGCCAAGACCCTGGCTGAGTCGGAAACAGAGCGTGCGGCACGTCTCAAGGCCATGCGTAGCATTATTGCGCAGACTTCCTGGGACAAAACTGCTTACACCATGGGCAGACTGATCTCGCAGATCCGTCAGCAGAACACCAGGACGGTAGCGGATGTCGTGAGCCTCTCAGTCAACACGCGCGCGCCTTCCGTGGCACGCCCAGTGCCGCAGATCCGGCCAGCCATGCTGGCCAAGACGCAGGCAACAAGCGGAATTTGATTATCGCGCTTGCGCCGGCAGCAGCAGTTGCGCCAGCAGGTCTTCCCTGAGCTTGCTGAGGGCGGTTGAATCGAGTTCGGTACCTACCTTGCCGCAGATCAGGAAGGTATCTTCAGCACGGTTGCCGAGCGTATTGATCCTGGCGGTATGCAGATGAATCCCGTATTGCAGGAAAATGTGAGCAATGCGGGACAGCAACCCCGGCCGGTCAGCGGCAACCAGGTCCAGAGTATGGTTTTCACTATTGGCTTCTTGCCGGATAGTGATTGCGGGCGCAATCGGCATATGCCTGACCTGGCGACTGATGCGGCCTTGTGCCGGCGCTGTGGGCGGCTCTGCGGACTGCAGCTGCTGGCCCAGCTCATACTCGATGTAATTGAGCAGGCTGCGATAACCGTCCGGTTGCTCGGTGAGATTGAAGACGAGGAAACTGTCCAGCGCATAGCCATGCTGGGTGGTATGGATCTTAGCCTCGGCGATGGTGTAACCCATGCGTTCGAAAAACCCGCAGATGCGCGCAAACAAGTCGTCCTTGTCCCTGGTATAAATCATGACCTGGATGCCTTCGCCGCCGGGGCTCAGGCGCGACCGCACGATGGGTGCGGTGGTGTTGATGTGGGCAAGCAGCAGCCGGCTATGCCACGCAATTTCCTGGCTTTCGTGGCGCAAAAAGTAGGCACGTCCCAAGGTATTCCATAGCGGTTTGTACGATTGCTCCAGGATGCCGTAATGGCTCAGGGTGACGCTGGACTGACGCTGACGCTCGAGCAGTTCGGCATGGATGTCCTTGTTTTCTCCTCTGAGCAAACGTCGCGTTGACACGTACAGGTTTTCCAGCAGTTTGGCCTTCCAGGCATTCCACACGGCAGGGCTGGTGCCGCGAATATCGGCTACCGTCAGCAGGTAAAGCGCGGTGAGCCGTCGTTCATTCCCCACGAATGCTGCGAAACTCTCTATTACCGATGGATCCGAGATGTCGGATTTCTGTGCCGTGCTGGACATGACAAGATGCGCTCCGACCAGCCATGCGACGAGGTCTGCATCTTCTGCGGATAAGCCGTGCGATTTGCAGAACCGCCGCGCATCCATTTCACCCAATGCGGAATGATCTCCGCCGCGGCCCTTGGCGATATCGTGGAACAGGGCGCCCAGATAAAGCAGGTGAGGGGACTTGAATGAAGTGAACAGCTTGCTGCACAGGGGAAATTCGTGGGCATGGTCGGCGACGCCGAAACGATGCAGATTCTGCATCACATTGAGGATATGCTCATCTACGGTATAGACGTGGAAAAGATCATGCTGCATCTGGCCGACTATGCGTCCGAATGCGGGGATGTACCTGCCCAGAATCCCGTAACGGTTCATGAGCTTGAGGGCCTTGATCGCGCCATCGCGCTGTTTCACTGTCTGCAGGAAAAGCTGCTTGTTCGCCGAATCGCTGCGGAAATCTCGATTGACCTGCCCCTTTATGCGATGAAGATTGCGCAGCAGGCTGGCGCTCATGCCAAGCAGCTGCGGATGCTGTTCCAGTAACAGAAAACATTCAAGAATTGCAGAGGGCGTGTGCTGCAGCAAGGTTTCGGATTTTGCACACAGCAGGTTATTTCGTGACTCGAATCTGGCGTTGAGAGAGTGCACCGTATGTTCTTCATGGAATGCATGCTCACGCAGCAGCTGCAGCAGAATTTCGTTCATGAAGATCACGAACTTGGCGCTACCGTAATATCCCTGCATCAGCTGCTCGCTGGCGCGTTTGCGTTCGGTATTGTGATAACCAAGATCGCGCGCTAGCTCGTTCTGGAAATCGTACAGCAGACGATCTTCACGCCGCTTCGCCAGATAATGCAGACGCGTGCGCAACGTCTGGAGATGCAATTCATGACGGCGTATCTGTGCGGCTTCGGTGCGGCTGATGAGGCCGTGATTTACCAGGTCGCGCCAGCTTTCACCCAGTCCCAGGCTGCGTGCAATCCACAATACATTCTGCAGGTCGCGTAAGCCGCCGGGACTTTCCTTGATATTGGGTTCCAGGTTGTAAGCGGTGTCGTTGAACTTTGCGTGACGCAGGTGCTGCTCACGAATCTTGCCATCATAAAAGGCGCGGCTATCCGTTATGACATCGCGCCTGTTCAGATAATTTTGATAGAGCGTTTTGTTGCCAACCAGCAGGCGGGATTCCAGCAGGTTGGTCTGAACGGTGATGTCCTTGCCTGCTTCGTCCATGCATTCATCGATATTGCGCACGCTGTGGCCGACAGCCAGGCCGATATCCCAGAACAGGCCGATCAGGGATTCCACGTGCCTGCAGGAATCTTCCCCTGCACCAATTGGCAACAGGATCAGCAGATCCACATCGGAATACGGGAATAGCTCGCTCCGCCCATAACCGCCCACAGCGATAAGGCAGGCTGCCTGCGGCAGGCCGTACTCTATCCAGAGGTCGCGCAACAGATGGTCTATGTACTGGCTGTGTTTTCGGAGCAGGCCAAGTGTGTTGCCAGTAGCCTCAAAATCGGCCTGAAGTGTTGCCTGTAGTGCCTGCAGGCGTTCCCTGTATATTCGCGCCAGGCTGGTGGTAGCGTTCTCTGCAGGCTGCGGCTGCATGCTAGGTGAAGGTGGGAGGGGGCGGGGAGCCGGCAGACGAGGTCAGGACCTCATAGCCGTTATCAGTTACCAGTACGGTATGTTCCCACTGTGCCGACAGGCTGTGGTCCTTGGTGACGATAGTCCAGCCGTCTCCAAGTTGTTTGATATCGCGTTTACCCGCATTCACCATGGGCTCTATGGTGAAAATCATGCCGGGCTGCAGCTTGAGTCCGGCGCCAGGCTTGCCGTAATGCAATACCTGCGGGTCCTCATGAAATTTGGTCCCGATGCCATGCCCGCAGAATTCGCGCACGATGCTGAAGCCATTTTTCTCAGCATGCAGTTGGATGGCATGTCCGATGTCGCCCAGGGTCGCGCCTGGCTTGACTTTGCTGATGCCCAGCCACATGCATTCATAAGTGATGTCGCACAAGCGTCTGGCCTGGATGGAAGGCTCGCCTGCGAAAAACATGCGGCTCGTATCGCCGTGATAGCCATCCTTGATGACCGTGATGTCGAGATTGACGATGTCGCCGTTCTTGAGCACTTTAGGGCCTGGCACGCCATGGCAGATCTGATGATTGACCGAGGTGCAGATGGACTTGGGGTAGGGCCGGTGACCCGGCGGCGCATAATTGAGCGGTGCCGGAATGGATTTTTGCACATTCACCATGTAATCATGACAAAGCCGGTCCAGCTCTTCAGTGGTAACGCCGGGCTTCACATACGGCGTAATAAAGTCGAGTACTTCCGCGGCAAGTCTGCCCGCAATGCGCATCTTTTTAATATCTGCTTCGTTTTTGATTGAGACAGCCATATTCAGTTATGAATCTTTATTAAGTAAGGTAATGCATCAGGAAATATAATGCACCCCTGAATGCCGGAATACATGCCTGGCCGGCTTTGTTTCCTTGAATCAGGGCAGTTGCTTATGTTAACATACGCGACCCCGTGAAGCAGGCAATTGCCGACTCTGCGGGTTTATTAACCAAACCGAGCACGCGAACCGTACAGGGTGTCCATCATGGATCTTTTGGTCGCGTGTGAGCTATAACCCTTACAGGAGAAATTCATGTCCATCACCATGCGACAAATGCTGGAGGCTGGTGTCCATTTCGGCCACCAAACCCGCTACTGGAACCCCAAAATGGCGCCGTACATCTTCGGCGACCGCAACAAGATTCATATCGTCAATCTGGAAAGTACGCTTCCGCTGTTCGAGGATGCGCTCAAGTATGTGCGTCAGCTCGCAGCCAATAAGGGCCGTATCCTGTTTGTCGGTACCAAGCGTCAGGCGCGCGAAATCATCAAGGAAGAGGCAGAGCGTGCAGGTTGCGCCTATGTCAACCATCGCTGGCTTGGCGGCATGCTGACAAATTACAAGACTGTCAGACAGTCAATCAAGCGCCTCACCGATTATGAAGCCATGATGCAGGACGGCAGCTTTGAAAAATTCGGCAAGAAGGAAGCGCTGGGTTACAAGCGTGAAATCGAGAAGCTGCAACGCTCCATCGGCGGCATCAAGGAGCTTGGCGGCTTGCCAGATGCCATTTTCATCATTGACGTGGGCCACGAAAGCGGCGCAGTGACTGAAGCAGCCAAGCTGGGCATCCCGGTCATCGGCGTGGTCGATACCAACAACTCGCCGGATGGCATTGCCTATGTCATTCCCGGCAACGACGACTCCAGTCGTGCAATTCGCCTTTACGCGCGCGGCATCGCTGATGCAGTGCTCGAAGGCCGCAGCCACGCGATCGCTGAGATCGTGAAATCCTCCAGTGATGAGGAATTCGTTGAGGTCGAAGAGGCCGCAACCGAGTAATACCCTAAAGGGGCTTCGGCCCCTTTTTTACATCTGCCTGAATCGGGCCGCATTCGTATTAATCAAGATCAAGTTCAAGGAGTTGAAAATGGCTGAAATTACAGCAGGCATGGTGAAGGAGCTGCGTGAGCGCACCGACGCCCCCATGATGGACTGCAAAAAGGCACTTTCTGAAGCAGAAGGCGATATGGCCCGTGCCGAGGAAATTCTGCGCGTACGTTTCGGCAATAAGGCCAGCAAGGCTGCAGGCCGGGTGGCTGCCGAAGGTACGGTTGGCATTTATATTGCTGCAGACGGCAAACTCGGTGCCATGGTTGAAGTCAACTGCGAAACCGACTTTGTTGCCAAGAATGATGATTTCCTGGCGCTGACCCGCAATCTTGCGGAACTGGCTGCAAACAATAACCCGGCTGATGTGACGGCGTTGACCTCGCTCAAAATTGGTGACTCCACTGCCGAGGAAGTACGTGCGCAGTTGGTAGGCAAAATTGGCGAGAATATGTCGGTACGCCGTTTCGTGCGTGTTGCAGCGCAGGGCAAGCTTGCCAGCTACGTGCATAGCGGCAAGATCGGCGTGCTGGTTGATGTGGTTGGCGGTGATGAAGCCCTTGGCAAGGACATTGCCATGCATATTGCGGCAGCAAAGCCGAAATCGCTGGATGCCAGCGGTGTTTCAGCCGATCTGATTGAGGCGGAACGTCGTGTAGCCATCGAGAAAGCCAAGGAAGCCGGTAAGCCGGAAGCCATGCTGGAAAAGATTGCTGAAGGTACGGTACAGAAATACCTCAAGGAGGTCACCTTGCTGAACCAGCCTTTCGTCAAGGACGATAAGCAAACTATCGAGCAATTGCTCAAGGCCAGAGGCGCCAGCGTGGCATCCTTCCATATGTATGTGGTAGGCGAGGGTATCGAAAAAGTACAGACGGATTTTGCGGCTGAAGTGGCCGCCGCCGCCAAGTTGTAAACCCAGTCATGCATTAAGCATGACTCTCCCGAAAACGTGGATTGCTGTTCATGTAATCCACGTTTTTTATGATTAAATAGGAGCCTCATGACCGCACCCGCCTACAAACGCATCCTGCTCAAGCTGTCCGGCGAAGCCCTGATGGGTGAGGACAGTTATGGTATCAACCGCGTGACCATTTCCCGCATCGTCGAGGAGATCAAGGAGGTCGTGGATCTGGGCGTGCAGGTGGCGGTGGTCATCGGCGGCGGCAATATATTTCGCGGCGTTGCTCCCGCAGCAGAAGGCATGGATCGTGCCACTGCCGATTACATGGGCATGCTGGCAACTGTCATGAATGCGCTCGCCCTGCAAGATGCCATGCGGCATATCGGGCTCGTCAGTCGCGTGCAGTCCGCACTGAATATTGAACAAGTGGCCGAACCCTACATTCGCGGCAAGGCCATCCGTTATCTGGAAGAAGGCCGGGTCGTCATTTTTGGCGCTGGCACAGGTAATCCATTCTTTACCACTGATACAGCCGCGGCCTTGCGCGGCATGGAAATGAACGCGGACATCGTACTCAAGGCGACCAAGGTGGATGGAGTGTATACCGACGATCCCAAGACGCACGCTGATGCCATGCGCTACAAAACCATCACATTCGACGAAGCCATCGTCAAGAATCTGAAGGTCATGGATGCTACCGCCCTGACCCTGTGCCGTGACCAGAAATTGCCGATATCGGTATTCAGCATATTCAAGCAGGGTGCTCTCAAGAGAGTTGTCATGGGTGAGGATGAGGGCACGCGCGTCGTCCCTTGATATACAAGCAGGAGAAAACAATGGTCAATGACATCAAGAAAAATGCAGATTCGAAGATGCAGAAATCCCTGGAATCGCTGAAAAGCGATCTGGGCAAGATTCGCACCGGCCGTGCGCATACCGGCATCCTCGACCACGTAATGGTCGAATATTACGGCTCCATGGTGGCAGTTAACCAGGTCGCCAACGTCAGTCTTGGCGACTCGCGCACCATTAATGTTCAGCCTTTCGAAAAGACCATGGTAGGTAAGATCGAGAAGGCCATCCGCGACAGCGATCTGGGTTTGAATCCGGCCACGAACGGCGATGTCATTCGTGTTCCCATGCCCATGCTGACAGAAGAACGCCGTCGTGAGCTGGCGAAAGTCGTGAGAAGCGAGGGCGAGAATGCCAAGGTCGCAGTCAGAAACGTGCGCCGTGACGCCAATGATGCGCTCAAGAGGCTGTTGAAGGACAAGGAAATCAGCGAAGACGACGAGCGGCGTTCACAGGATGAGATTCAGAAGCTCACCGATAAGTATGTCACTGAAGTAGACAAGATGCTGCAGGTCAAAGAAGCCGAGATAATGGCTGTATAAGACATATGAATTTTCTTACTCCCATCGCCTTGCTCGATAAGATTCCGATGGGGCACTGATGGCCATATTTACGAGTTCCACGCGGTCCATTCCGGAAACAGCAGGCATTCCCCGTCATATCGCCGTTATCATGGACGGCAACGGACGATGGGCCAAAAAGCGCCTGCTGCCCAGGATTGCAGGCCATAAGCGTGGCGTGGAAGTGGTGCGTGACATGGTCAGGCAATGTGCAACGCTAGGGGTGGGATACCTGACCTTGTTTGCGTTCAGCAGTGAGAACTGGCGCCGACCCGCAGATGAAGTGACCTTTCTCATGAACCTCTTCATGGAAGCTTTGAAAAAGGAAGTCGTCAAGCTGCATGAGAACAATATTCGCCTGATCATGATTGGCGATCATTCACGTTTCGATGCCGGCTTGTGTGCCAAAATCAATGAGGCCGAAAGCCTGACCCGGGATAACACTGGCCTGGTCCTGACCATAGCCGCGAATTACGGTGGACGTTGGGACATGTTGCAGGCCATGAATCGCATGCTTCAGGCGAATCCCGAGTTGGCAGGCAATTTCAGCGAACAGGATATCGAGCCTTACCTCTCCATGCATTATGCGCCCGAGCCGGATCTGTTCATTCGTACCGGTGGCGAACAGCGCATCAGTAATTTCCTGCTGTGGCAACTTGCGTACAGCGAGCTTTATTTTACCGATACCCTGTGGCCTGATTTTAATGAGGCCGCCTTCAAGCAGGCGATCAAATCCTATCAGCAACGAGAGCGCAGGTTTGGCCGTACCAGTGAGCAATTGATGGAGCCGCAGGATGCTTAAGACGAGACTGCTGACTTCACTTACCCTGCTGGGAGCATTCCTCCTGGCATTATTTTTATTGCCCGATACCTATTGGGCAATGCTCACCCTCATCATCGTGCTGGTCGGCATCTGGGAGTGGGCGGGTTTGGGGCATTTTTCTCTCTCGGGCAAAAAGATCTACGCGGGCCTGTTTCTGATTTTCGGCGCGTTTCTTGTTTTTGCCGAATTTCTGGACCTTGCCTATATACGGCCGCTGGTTCTGTTCTGGGGCATCCTCATCGCAACGGCATTCTGGCTGCTGATCAGCCCGATCTGGCTGATATCCAGATATCAGCCCAAGAACAAGCTGGTCATGGCCGTGGCCGGTTGGCTGGTGCTTGTGCCCTTGTGGTTGTCGTTGGCTAGTTTGCGGAATATCGATCCGCGGCTGCTGTTAGGGTTGATTGCAGTGATCTGGATTGCCGACACGGCTGCCTATTTCACCGGTAAACGCTTCGGCAAGCATAAGCTGGCGCCCAGGATCAGCCCTGGAAAAACATGGGAAGGCGTTATTGGTGCCTGGATTGCGGTCAGTTTGTATGCGGTTGTGCTCTGTGTGGTTTTCGATTTTCATTACTGGCTGATAGCCGCAGTCTGGGGCATCACCGTGCTAAGCATCATGGGCGACCTATTGGAATCGCTGATGAAAAGACAAGCTAACCTCAAGGATAGCAGTAATCTGCTGCCGGGACATGGCGGTATGCTTGACCGCATTGACGGGTTGACCTCAAGCCTGCCTCTTGCTGCCTTCTTTATCTATTTTCCTATCTATCACACCACCCTGATGCTCTATGTCTAAGCAGCAGAACGTCGCTATTTTTGGCGCTACGGGCACCATAGGTACGCATACGCTGGACGTCATTTCCCGCCACCCCGACCGTTTCCGCGCTTATGCGCTTGCTGCGAATTCCAGCGTGGATGTGATATTCAATCAGTGCATGACGCATGCGCCGGAATATGCGGTTATGCTGGCTGAGGATGCTGCTGAAATACTGAGCCGCAGATTGCGCGAGGCTGGCAGTGACACACGCGTACTGTCCGGCATGTCCGCCATGGAGGATATCGCAGCGCACCCGGAGGTGGATGCCGTTATGGCTGCTGTTGTTGGCGCTGCCGGGTTGCGTCCTGCCATGGCGGCTGCGCGTGCCGGGAAACGCATCCTGCTTGCCAACAAGGAAACCCTGGTGATGGCGGGCAATCTTTTCATGCGCGCAGTGGAAGAGGGCGGTGCTACCCTGTTGCCCATTGACAGCGAACATAATGCGATATTCCAGGTCATGCCTGCACAGCGTTGTGCCAGTCTTGTCGATGGCGGCGTAAAGCGCGTATTGCTTACAGCTTCCGGCGGTCCTTTCCGTACCTGGACCGAGGCGCAGCTACAGAATGTCACCTGCGAGGAGGCGCTCAATCATCCCAATTGGGTCATGGGACCCAAGATCACGATTGATTCCGCAACGCTCATGAACAAGGGCCTGGAAGTCATTGAGGCACATTGGCTGTTCAATGCCCGGCCTGAGCAGATCGATGTTGTAGTCCATCCGCAAAGTGTTATCCACTCCATGGTGGAATATGTGGATGGCTCGGTGCTGGCGCAGCTCGGCAACCCCGATATGCGTACGCCTATTGCCTATGCTCTCGGTTATCCGGACCGGCTGGACAGCGGCGTCAGCGCGCTGGATCTGATGAAAATCGCCAGGCTGGATTTCGAAGCACCTGATATGGTGCGTTTCCCCTGCCTTAAGCTGGCTTATGACGCATTGCGGCGTGGCGATACGGCACCTGCCATTCTGAACGCCGCCAACGAGGTTGCAGTGGCTGCATTTCTGAATCACAAGATTACCTTTATGGATATTCCTCTTCTCATTGAGTCGGTATTGTCTTCCACGCACACCATGCCTGCGGACACGCTCGACGATGTCATTACTGCAGATGTAGCGGCCAGGGAAGCGGCCACAGAATGGATGATGGTGCACTGATGACCACTTTGCTGGCATTCATCGTGACGCTGGGCGTGCTGATTACTGTGCATGAATATGGGCATTTCCAGGTGGCGCGATGGTTCGGCGTCAAGGTGCTGCGGTTTTCCATCGGGTTTGGCAAGCCGCTGTACCGCAGAAAATTTGGCAAGGACCAGACGGAGTTCATCCTGGCAGCCTTTCCGCTGGGTGGTTACGTCAAAATGCTGGATGAGCGGGAGGCTGCGCCTGAGGTGGCCATTGCAGAAGCGGATCTGCCAAGAGCATTCAATCGGCAATCCGTATGGAAGCGCATCGCGATCGTCACTGCCGGGCCCGCAGCGAACCTTCTGCTGGCAATTTTTATTTACTGGGTACTCTTCATGCAGGGCGTGACGGGACTTAAGCCGGTGCTTGGCGATATCGCACCGGGAACGCCGGCTGCGCAGGCAAGCGTGAAAACGGGTGGCGTAATACAGGAGGTTGCCAACCAGCCTGTGGCTACATGGCAGGATGTGCGCTGGATGCTGCTGCAGGCATCAGCGGACTCAGCATCCGTCGGTCTTAAGGTGTTATACGGCGATCGTGAATATCATCTTCATCAACTGGCAATTACAGCGTCAGACGATATCGAACAGGACATTCTGCAAAAGCTGGGGTTGAATCCGTTCCGGCCTAGCGTTCCTGCAGTGGTTGGTGAAGTGATTGAAGGAAGCGCTGCATCAAAGGCGCAGCTCATGGCAGGTGACAGGGTTCTTACAGTGGATGGGACGCCTGTCAGCCAATGGGAAGACCTGGTCAGTATCGTACGGAAAAGTCCGGGCAAGGCTCTTGCTCTGAGGATACAACGCGGGAATTCTGAATCGTCTCTGACTATCACACCTGAAATAGTCAGGGAGAATGGCACTGAAATCGGAAGAATAGGCGCCGCTTACCAGATGAGCGAAGCCGATATGCAGCAGTTTCTTGTGCATACCCAATACGGGCCAGTCGCAGCGCTGAACAGGGCGGCGGACAAAACCTGGGAGACATCAATTTTTAGCCTGAAAATGCTGGGGAACATGATTGTCGGTGCCGTTTCGTGGAAGGGCTTGAGCGGGCCCGTCACCATTGCCAGTTTTGCCGGTCAGAGTGCCGATGCCGGGTGGAAAACTTTTCTAGGTTTTCTGGCGCTGGTGAGCATCAGCTTGGGCATACTGAACTTGTTGCCCATTCCGGTGTTGGATGGCGGGCATTTGTTGTATTATATGGTCGAAATCGTGAAGGGGAGCCCGGTTTCCGAGCGAGTCATGGAAGCCGGTTATCGCATAGGATTCGTACTGCTGGGCATATTAATGGCGTGCGCTTTATATAATGATATTACTAGGCTTATAACAGGCTGACATTAATGAAATTCCGGCATCTTCTCATTCTTTTCCTTAGCCTGTTCACCACTTCAGTCTTTGCGCTGGAACCGTTTGTTATCCGTGATATCCGCATCGAGGGCATACAGCGCACGGAACCTGGTACGGTATTCAATTACCTGCCGGTGCGGGTTGGCGACACAATGAATGACGAAAAAGCCACCCAGGCGATCAAATCGCTTTACGGAACTGGTTTTTTCAAGGACGTACGGATCGAGGCCGAGGGCAATGTACTGGTGGTACTGATCCAGGAACGCCCAGCCATCGCCAGCATCAGTTTCAGCGGCAACAAGTCTTTCCCCAGCGATAAAATGACCGAGGGTCTCAAGCAAATCGGTCTTGCGGAAGGATTGATTTTTGACCGTTCCATGCTTGACCGCGCCGAGCAGGAGATCAAGCGTCAGTATCTCGCCCAAGGTAAATACGGCGCTGATGTGAAGGCCATTATCAGCCCACTTGAACGCAACCGTGTCGCAGTCCGTTTCGATATCGAAGAAGGCGCGATCTCCAAGATTCGCAGCCTTAATATCGTCGGCAACAAGGCGTTTGACGAAGAAACGCTGCTTGAGCAGTTTGCATTAACTACACCGGGGTGGCTCACCTGGTGGAACAAGAACGATCAATATTCCAAACAGAAGCTGACGGCTGATCTGGAATCCCTGCGATCCTTCTATATGAATCAGGGATATCTTGAATTCAATGTTGAATCTACCCAGGTTTCAATTACGCCGGACAAGCGCGATATCTACATCACGATCAATCTTACCGAAGGTGATAAATACACGGTAACAGACGTCAAGCTGGCCGGCGAGATGCTGGTGCCAGAAGAGGAGATCCGTGAGCTGATCACTGTTGCCCCGGGCAGCATCTTCAATCGCCAGGAAGTTACCGAATCCAGCAAGTCCATCGGTGATCGTCTCGGCAACGACGGCTATGCCTTTGCCAACGTAAATGCTGTTCCCGAGGTGAACAAGGAGAATAAGACCGTTGCGTTTACCTTCTTCATAGATCCGGGTCGCAGGGTGTATGTGCGTCGCATTAACCTGACAGGCAATACACGTACCCGTGATGAAGTGCTGCGCCGTGAAATGCGCCAACTGGAGTCGGCATGGTATGGTGCAGACAAGATCAAGCGCTCTAAGGAGCGGCTAGACAGGCTGCAGTTCTTCGAGGATGTCAATGTCGAGACTCCAGCTGTTCCAGGAACTACCGATCAGGTTGATCTCAATATCAATGTGACAGAGAAGTCCACCGGCAGCGTGATGTTCGGTGCCGGCCTGTCCAGTGCGGAAGGTATCGTATTCGGTGTTACGGTCAACCAGAATAACTTCCTGGGAACGGGCAACCGCGTAAGCGCACAAGTCAACACTGGTGAAGTGAATACCGTCTACTCGCTTTCCTATACAGACCCCTATTTTACCCCTGACGGTATCAGCCGCGGCTTCGATGTTTACCGTCGAGATGTGGATACCAGCTATCTTAGAACTGGCTCATATGAAAGCTCCTCCTATGGCGGCGGCGTACGTTTTGGCATGCCACTTAATGAACGGGACTCAGTCAATGCTGGCCTTACTCTTGACTATACGTCGATAGATTTACAACAAGAAAGCCCTAAGCGGTACCTTGATTTTTGTGGCAGCACTAAGGGTTGTGATAATACGAGTTTGTTACTGACCATAGGGTGGGCACATGATACGCGAGACAATGTGCTCTTCCCCAACAAGGGCGTGCTGCAGAGAATATCCAGCGAATTTGCACTGCCCGGGTTGGACTTGCAGTATTACAAGATCGACTACAAACATTCTTGGTATAAAGACGTCACCAAGAGTATTACATTCATGCTCAATGGTGAAATTGGCTACGCAGACAGCTATGGGGATGATGCATTCCCCTTCTTCAAGAACTTCTACGTGGGTGGTGTCAACTCTGTGCGGGGCTTTGAGACCAGCGCGATAGGAGATCGCGAAACGGACCCGGCTAGAAGAAGTAGAAGTTACGCAGTTGGCGGCACCAAAAGAATTGTAGGTAATGCCGAAATCTATTTTCCTGTTCCAGGCATGAAGGATTCCAAACAGCTACGCCTGAGCACGTTCTTTGACGTGGGTTCAGTATATGGACAAGACCAAAACATAGAGCTGGGTGATCTGCGGTATTCAACAGGCATTGGCGTCAGCTGGTATTCGCCATTCGGTCCGCTAAAAGTTGTCTTGGCGAAGGCCCTGAATGCTGAGGATGATGACAAGACCGAGGTACTGCAATTCCAGTTTGGTTCGCAGTTTTAATCTGATTGAAATCTGAATTTAGGAGAATGAATTGAACAAGTTGTTGAAATGCCTGCTGGCGGCAAGCTTTTTTGTCCATGCGGCATCTGCAAGCGCAGCCGAGCTTAAGATCGGCTATGTCCAGGTAGACAAGATTCTGCAGGAAGCGCCGCAGACGGCTGAAAGCGGTAAAAAGCTGGAGAAGGAATTCAGTCCGCGTACCCAGGAGCTTGAGCGTATGCAAAAGCAGATCAGGGACCAGGAAAGTGCGTTGGAGAAGAACAGCCTCACCTTATCCGAGACTGAGCGTCGTAACAAGGAACGTGACATTTCCAACCTGAAAATCGAATTCCAGCGTAAGCAGCGCGAGCTCAGGGAAGATGTCAACCTGCGCAAGAACGAAGAGCTGGGTACATTGCAGGAGCGCATCAATAAGGCGGTATCTACTGTGGCCCAGGCAGAGGGCTACGACCTTGTTATCTACAGCGGCGTGGCTTATGCCAGCAACAAAGTGGATATCACTGACAAAGTGCTCAAATCCCTGGGAAAGAAATAGCCGTTACTGGCCTTGATACTTAACAAATGAGCGCACGCCATTCCCTGGGGGAAATTGTAGCCAGCCTCGGGGGAGAGCTGCTTGGGAAAGATGAAGTACTCACAGGCGCCGCTTCGCTTTCCAATGCCAGACCAGGGCAGATTAGTTTTCTGGCCGATTCCCGTTACCGATCAGTTCTAGCCGAATCCAAAGCGAGTGCCTTGGTCGTTGGCATTGAAAACCGCAACATCAGCGATTTGCCCCGCATTGTAACCTCCAACCCCTATGCCTATTTCGCCCGGGTCATCGATTTGTTCAACCCGGTTCAGGAGAGTGAAAAGGGAATTGCCGCCAGCGCGGTTATCGGAGCTGATTGCCACATTCCTGACAGCACCAGCATATCAGCCAACTGCGTTATCGGCAGAAACGTGTCCCTGGGCGAGAATGTACAGATCAAGGCGGGATGTGTTATCGGCGATCACGTTGCGATTGGGGACAATACCACTCTGCACGCCAATGTCGTAATCCATCATGGCTGTACAATCGGTAGCAACTGCAGCTTGTTTGCCGGTTGCATTATTGGTGCTGACGGCTTTGGTTACGCTGAAGACAAAGGCTCCTGGGTTAAAATTCCGCAGGTAGGCAGGGTGATTATCGGGGATAATGTCGATATCGGTGCCAACACGACCGTGGATCGCGGAGCTCTGGACGACACGGTGGTGGAAGAGGGTGTCAAGATCGACAATCTGGTGCAAATCGGGCATAACTGCCTTATAGGTGCCCACACAGTCATCGCAGGATGCGTCGGCATTGCAGGGAGTGCTCGGATAGGCAAACGTTGCAGGATAGGCGGCGCGGCCATGATCCTGGGGCATCTGGAGATTGCAGACGGCGTAACCATTTCTCCGGGTAGCATGATCACACGATCGCTGCGCAAGACAGGCACCTATACCGCCTTTATGCCGTTTCAGGAGCATGAGCGCTGGCTTGAGACCGCAGCAGCATTACGCCACCTTGGCAGGTTGTCTGACCAGGTCAAAGCGCTGGAGAGGGAGCTGGCTGCGCTCAAATCCGGGGCACAAATCGATAACAAGAAGCATTGAACAAAGACTTAAGCCAGAGGGCAACATGACCGACACTCAAAATACAAGCATGGATATTCATGCAATCCTGCAACACCTACCGCATCGTTACCCCTTTGTGCTGGTCGATAAAGTACTGTCTTTGGAGCTTGGCAAGGAGATTGTCGCCCTCAAGAATGTCAGTGTGAATGAACCGTATTTTCCTGGACATTTCCCGTACCACCCCGTGATGCCAGGCGTACTGATCGTGGAGGCCATGGCGCAGGCTGCGGCCATCCTGTCGTTCCGCACCATGGAAACCAAGCCTAACGACGATTCTATTTACTATTTCGCGGGTATAGACAAGGTTCGTTTCAAGAAGCCGGTTTCGCCAGGCGATCAGTTGATACTCAAAGTCAGGATTGACCGTATCCTTAGAGGCATCTGGAAGTATTGCGGTGAAGCTTCGGTGGATGGCGTGGTTGTGGCGGAAGCCGAGATGATGTGTATTTTAAAGGCGATAGATCAAGAAGACAGCCATGCCTGATGCAGTGCCCAGAATACATCCGACAGCCATTATCGACGCAAAAGCGGAACTGGATTCCACGGTTGAGGTAGGGCCTTATTCCGTCATCGGCCCCGGTGTGAAAATCGGGGGCGGCACCAGTATTGGCAGCCACGTGGCAATCAATGGTCCGACCATCATCGGCAAGAACAATCGCATCTTCCAGTTTTCCTCGCTGGGCGAAATGCCCCAGGATAAAAAGTACGCAAATGAGCCTACCACGCTGGAAATTGGGGACGGCAATACCATTCGCGAGTTTTGTACCTTCAACCGCGGAACTGCTCAGGACAAGGGCGCTACTCGGGTCGGCAATGACAACTGGATCATGGCGTATGTCCATATTGCGCACGATTGCCAGATTGGCAATAACACGATCTTTGCGAATAATACATCTCTAGCAGGCCATGTAGAGGTGGACAATTTCGCCATTCTTGGCGGATTCACCTTGGTACATCAATTCTGCAAGATCGGCGCTCACATCATCACTGCTGTGGGTTCTGTCGTATTCAAGGATATCCCGCCCTATGTCACAGCCGCAGGATATGACGCAAAGCCGCACGGCATCAATGCCGAAGGCCTGAAGCGCAGGGGGTTTTCTCCTGACACCATCATGAACCTCAAGCGGGCTTACAAAGCACTCTACCGCAATGGCCTCACGCTAGAAGAAGCAAAACAGGCGCTACGGCAGCAGCATGAGAGGTGCCCGGAGATCGGCATCCTGCTTGATTTTCTTGATGCTTCCACGCGCGGCATTATCCGGTAGCTCCCATGCCGACTGTAGGTATCGTAGCAGGCGAGGCGTCGGGGGATTTGCTGGGTAGCCATCTCATTCGTGCTCTTAAAAAACAGCGTCCCGACCTTGAGTTTGTCGGAATTGCCGGCCCGAAAATGATGGCAGAAGGCGCCAAGACGCTATTTCCAATCGAAAGATTGTCGGTGCGTGGCTATGTGGAAGTGCTGCGCCATCTTCCCGGGCTGCTGAAAATCCGTCGACAGCTCCGCCGTTATTTCCTTGAAAACCCACCCGATCTTTTTATCGGCATCGATGCGCCTGACTTCAATTTTGTATTGGAGCGCAGTCTCAAACGCAAAGGTATTCGTACCATCCACTACGTTAGTCCGTCCATCTGGGCCTGGCGCAGGGGGCGAATGCGTAAAATCAAGCGAGCGGTGTCGCACATGCTCGCCTTGTTCCCATTTGAGCCCGCACTGTATGAGCAGGCGAATGTACCCGTGACATTCGTGGGTCACCCGCTGGCGGACATGATCCCACTTGAGCCGGATGTGGAATCAGCTCGCGAAAATCTCAGAATAAAGCCGGAGAAGCTGGTTATTGCCATGTTGCCAGGAAGTCGCCAGAGCGAGGTGCAACAGTTAGCTGAACTGTTTGTCAAAACTGCGCAGCTGGTGGCTGAAAAAAGGCCTGAGGCTCAGTTTCTGGTGCCATTGGTAACACGAGAAACACGCACGATCTTTGAGCGCGCTTTGTACAAAGATCAACAGCAGGCGCTGCCTGTCCAGATACTGTTCGGCCATTCGCACCTTGCAATGGAAGCGGCTGACGCCATCATCGTGGCTTCCGGCACTGCGACGCTGGAGGCCGCATTGTATAAAAAACCCCTGATTGTGACGTACCGCATGCCAACTTTGAGCTGGCAGATACTCAAGCGCATGAATTACCTGCCGTACGTAGGTTTGCCCAATATCCTGGCGGAACGATTCGTAGTTCCTGAGTTACTGCAGCATGATGCAACGCCTGAAAAACTATCGGAGACCTTGCTTCAGTTGGTGGACGACAAACCGGGCCGAAAGAAAATTCGCACAGAGTTCATGCGCATTCACAAACAGCTGCGGCAGAACTGTGAAGAGAAGGCGGCCAAGGCAGTGCTGGGATACCTCTAATGTTGAGCCTGCAACTCATTTGCGGGGTGGACGAGGCGGGACGTGGCCCACTGGCGGGGCCTGTTTATGCTGCTGCCGTAATCCTGGATCCCAAACGCCAGATTCGCGGGTTGGCTGATTCCAAAGTGCTAAGTGAAAAAAAACGGATCGTGCTGGCGGAGAGGATCAAGCAGCGTGCAATGGCCTGGGCCATTGCGAGCAGCAGTGTCGAAGAAATCGACCAAATCAATATACTGCAGGCAAGCCTGCTGGCCATGAAAAGAGCTGTCGAGGCTTTGCATATTTTGCCTCATCAGGTCTTGATTGATGGCCTGCATTGCCCGAAAATTGCGATGACTGCTGAAGCAATTGTGGATGGTGACAGCAAGATAGCATCTATTTCCGCAGCTTCCATTCTGGCGAAAACAGCGCGAGATGACGAAATGTGCAGGCTGCATGACTTATACCCGCAATATGATTTTGCCAGACACAAAGGCTATTCCACGCGGGACCATTTGCAGCGCCTGCAAGCTCACGGAGTTTGTCCTATCCACAGGCGCAGTTATGCACCTGTACGCGTACGACTCAACCTAGAAGCAGAAACACTGTAGGCTGTTTGTGCAGGTCGGGTAAGACAGCTTTCTTCCATGCTGTAATCGGCCGGCTGACAATCAGCTCGTTGTCGAGGCTGATGTTACTTGCGATGCACAGCCGAGTATCAGCCTGACATGTATCTACAATATCCTGCAGCATATGCTGATTGCGGTAGGGCGCTTCGATGAAGACCTGGGTTTCCTGATGCTGCTGTGACCGCTTTTCAATTTCTCGTAGCTTCTGTATTCGTTCGCTTTTATCGACAGGCAGATAACCCAGGAAGGTGAAACGCTGACCATTCATACCAGAAGCCATTAGCGCGAGCAGGATGGAGGAGGGGCCGACCAGCGGTACAACCCGGATACCTTTACCATGGGCCATCCGCACAAGGTCGGCTCCGGGGTCGGCAATTCCAGGACATCCAGCTTCAGAGATAAGCCCGACATCATGCCCATCCAGCAGGGGCGCTAACAGCGATGACAGCTCCTTCCCGGCGGTATGCTCATTCAGTGTCAGTAGGTTTATTTCCCTGATGGGTTTGGCAGGCTTGATCATGCCCAAGAACTGACGCGCCGTTTTTTCGTTCTCCACGATAAACGTCTCCAGCCGGCGGGCTGTATGCACTACACTGGCAGGCAGCACGAATTCCAGATCGCTGCCGCCCAGCGTAACCGGCACCAGAAAGAGCGTTCCTGGAAACGATGTTCGGCTCAATACTTGGCCTGTACGCGATAAGTCAGCGTGGTTTGGCCGTCGGCAGGGACTTTTACATGCCACTCGGCCACATTGCTTATTACCTTTTTATGCGGGTGACTTGTACCCACCATGCGCCAATCTCCAGGGATAGGCTCCTGAATCCTGACTGTCACCTCATCTTTTCTCGCATTCTTGATCACAATTTGATAGGCACTCTCAAAAAGGCTGGTTCCCTTTTCAGGACTCGGAAGCTTCTTGAAATCGGTCTGCTTTTTATTTGCGGTAACGTCAAAGGCATCCCCGAATTTGGCGCGCACAGTTTCGTTCTTGGCTGTATGGTCTATATTGTCTTCACCTACAAATTGCGCTGCGCCCGCGCTGTCTTTTTTGTACACCCTGAGTATGCCTTTTGGCAGGGGCATGCCGAGATTCGAGACCTGCTTGTTATCAAACTCCAAAAATACGCCTACTTTCAGCTTTTGCCCCAGATCGTCATAGTCGCCATGGTAGTAATGCTCAGCGCCACGAAGTAGATATTCCTTGCGCACCGGGACATTGGCTGCTGTAAGCAGAGACACCTGCTTAGTCTGGTTCTGTGCCAAGGTCGTCGGCCTGTCAAGTGTATACAAGTGATACTCAAGTAAAGACTCTTCTGCCATTTGCGGGGCAGCCATGGCCATGGACTTGACACGCATGTCTTCCATAACGGGTTGTTCCCTCACCAGATTGACATCGCCTGCAACGAGCTGCAGTTTCGCCTGGGGGTAATGGGTACCGCTGGTATTGGTCAGTGTCACCCAGCCCGTAAGATCAAGCTTGGTCTCAGCAGGGTTGAGTTCGGCCACATAATCTGCTTTCCAGCTCAAGCCGGTCGTCAGATAGCTCAGCTCGATGGTCTGATCTGCGGCTCCGGTATTCTCGAGCTGTGTGACCAATGTGGGGCGATCTCGCAGATTCTCGGGCACTTCTTCATAAACAATGCGATCAGGCATGCCCGTTTCAATGCGATCGCCTATCCTGAACACTGCTCCCTCATTTGTGGATAGCACTTGCGCGCGCTCGGCAGTTTCCGCACCCGTGGCCGGGTTGGTTCTGATCAAAGTGACAGTGTTACCTGTATATTTCTCCAATAGTTTTTGCGGCGTTAGCAGATCAAAATCAAAATTCTGCTCGAGTACATTCAAGCTGCCAGGGGCAGAAAGACTATGCAGCAATGCCGTTTCGGGTCGAATTTGCGCGCTGACATCGCGTAACGCGAATGTATTGTGCCCCTTATCGAGCTGAACCCTACGTTGATCTTTTACTAGGGCAAGATTGTTGTTGTAGATGGTGACAGCGACCTGCTTTTGATCCTGCAATGTGCTGATTTTTTCTTGGACGTCGGCGGCATAAGCGCTTGAGAATAAGTTAGTTAAAGCAAGGCAAAGCAGGGTGGGACGTTTGATCATGATGTCTCCTTTGAAGTTGTCACAAGAACGCTATTGCTCAGATTACGTTGACGCCTTCATTCTTGAGCATATCGATCAGGGCAATCAGTGGCAGGCCTATGAGGGCGTTTGGATCATCACCGCGCATATGCTCAATCAGGGCAATACCCAAACCTTCTGACTTGGCACTGCCGGCGCAGTGATAGGGCTGTTCTTTGAGCAGATACCGCTCAATTTCAGCATCATCCAGCTGACGGAATTTCACGGTATAAGGGACAATCGTCGATTGCAGACTGCCGCTAAGACTATTGTAGAGGCAGATCGCGCTATGGAATACCACACTGCGGCCTCTCATCATGCGGAGCTGTGCTACTGCCACATCATGAACCAGAGGTTTTCCCAACTGCATGCCATCGAGCACAGCGACTTGATCGCAACCTATGATCAAGGCATTTGTATGGTGCTGGCCGACTTTGCGAGCCTTGGCTTCAGCTAAGCGGAGAGCCGTTTGCTCCGACAGTTCATCGGGAAGGGGCGTTTCATCGACTTCTGGAGATTCGACTGTAAAGGGAATGTACAGGCGGGTAAGTAGTTCCCGCCTGTAGAGTGAGGAAGACGCAAGAATGAGCTTGTAGTTTTCCATCAGCTCAGCCGATGAATAATGATGCTTTATTCAGGCTGAATTTCCAGCAGTGACTCATCAGGCGTGACGCTATCGCCTTTCTGCACATGTACTGCAACCACGATGCCTCCCTTGGGTGCCTGGATTTCATTCTCCATTTTCATGGCTTCAATCACCAGCACCGGATCACCGGCATTGACCTTGTCTCCAGCCTTCACCTTTACATCGACGATGTTTCCAGGCATGGCTGTAGTCACGCAACCTACATGTGTAGGACGCGGACGACCATTTGTACGGCTGGATTCATTCGCGGTTTTTTTGCGATCCGAAGCCTCTCCTGATGTGACTTCAATTTCACTCAGCGTTTCTACCAGTACTTCTTCAGCAATCCCATCGACAGATACGTAGAAGGGGCGCTGTTCTTCGCCATGGTGGCCGCTGCCGGTCAGCTTGATATGGAAAGTTTCGCCATGCAATGTGACATTGAACTCGCTAGGCGCATAACGCGCTCCCTTGGAAGCAGCAGCTTCTTTGGGTAGTAATGGTTCAGGCTTGAGCGTCCCGGCGTTGCGTTCTTGCAGGAAGGTTTTGGCCATGTCAGGGAACATGGCGTAGGTCAGTACATCTTCCTCGGTCTTGGCAAGGCCTTCGGACTCGGTACGAAGCTTTTCCATCTCGTCTTCGAGCAGGTCTGCAGGACGCGTTTCGATGGTAGGCGCATTACCAACCGCCAGATTCTTGACATCAGCATTGATTTTGCCCGGTGCTCTGCCGTAATGGCCAAGCAGGTAATTCTTCACCTCGTTGGTTACTGATTTGTAACGTTCGCCGGTCATGACATTGAGCACAGCCTGCGTACCCACGATTTGGGAAGTTGGTGTTACCAGCGGCGGGAATCCAAGATCTTCGCGTACGCGAGGAATCTCGGCAAGTACTTCATCCATGCGGTTGAGCGCGCCTTGCTCCTTGAGTTGATTAGCAAGGTTGGAAATCATGCCGCCCGGCACCTGATTGACCAGCACCCGCGTATCCACGCCGGTATGGTCGCTTTCGAATTGCCAGTATTTCTTCCTGACTTCACGGAAGTAGGCGGTGATTTCCTGCAAGGCTTCCAGGCTTAATCCGGTGTCGTATTCCGTGCCTTTGAGTGCCGCTACGAAACTCTCGGTAGAAGTATGGCTGGCGCCTTCCCCAAAAGCCGATACGCAGGTGTCAATAATTTCCGCACCTGCCTCAACACCCTTGAGAAAACACATGGCTGAGAGGCCAGATGTCGCGTGGCTGTGCAGGTGGATGGGCAGGTTGATGGTTGCGCGCAGCGCCGTGACCAGTTCACTCGTCATGGCAGGCGTCAACAGGCCGGCCATGTCCTTGATCGCAATGGTATCGCAGCCCATGTTAGCCAGTTCCGTAGCCAGGCTGACAAAGTAGTCAACATCATGCACTGGGCTTGTCGTATAGCTGAGAGCTCCTTCGGCATGTTTGCCGGAAGCCTTAACGGCTTCGATGGACACGCGAATGTTGCGAATGTCATTCATTGCATCGAATACGCGGAATACATCCACACCATTGTCGGCAGATTTCTGTATGAAAGCCTTGACCACATCATCCGAGTAGTGGCGGTAGCCCAGCAGGTTCTGGCCTCGCAGCAACATCTGTATGCGCGTATTTGGCAAGGCCTTGCGCAGCTTTCTGAGGCGCTCCCAGGGATCTTCACGCAGATATCGGACACAGGCGTCGAATGTGGCGCCGCCCCAAGCCTCGAGTGACCAGAAACCGATATCATCCAGTTTTGAGCAGATCGGCAACATATCTTCAGTACGCATGCGCGTGGCGATGAGCGACTGATGTCCGTCTCGTAAAACTAATTCAGAAACAAATACTTTTGACATATTCTTAACTTATCGGTTTAGGTTTAAATCAAATGCCTTCATGGGCTGCAATAGCAGCCGAAATGGCGGCGGCTATCAATTCAGGCGGGAATTCGGTGGCATAGTTCACCAGTTCCGGATGCGTTTCCACAAAACTGGTATCAAAATGCGCCTGCTTGAAATCGGGATGCTGCAGGATTTCCTGGTAATAAGGGATAGTGGTCTTGACCCCGTACACAACCATATCATTCAAAGCGCGACGGCCACGTTCGATAACGCTCTCCCAGGTGAGTGCCCATACTGTCAGCTTGGCACACATGGAATCGTAATAAGGCGGAATGGAATAGCCACTATACATGGCAGCATCGGTACGCACGCCAGGTCCGCCTGGGGCATAGTAACGCGTGATCTTGCCGAAGCTCGGCAGAAAGTCATTCTTGGGATCTTCCGCATTGATGCGAAACTCCATTGCATAGCCTCGGAAGTGCACTTCATCCTGCTTATATTGCAGCTTCAGCCCGTCCGCAATTCGGATTTGTTCCTGCACGATATCGATGCCGGTAATGCTTTCCGTGACAGTGTGCTCAACCTGGAGACGTGTATTCATCTCCATAAAATAGAAGTTGTTGTCTGAGTCCAGCAGAAACTCTACCGTGCCCGCATTCTCGTAACCCACAGCCTTGGCCGCCTTGACGCCCAGTTTACCTATATATTCACGCTGTGCCTGGCTCAGCTGCGGGGAGGGGGCGATTTCAATCAGTTTCTGATTGCGCCGCTGAATTGAGCAGTCCCGTTCAAACAGATGAATAACGCTACCTTGCGAATCAGCCAGTATCTGGACTTCGATATGACGCGGGTTGACCACGCACTTTTCCAGGAACACCTCGGGCTTGCCGAATGCCTTGCTGGCTTCGGAGATGACGCGATCGTAATTGCCAAGCAATTCCTTTTCGTCATTGCAGCGACGAATGCCGCGGCCGCCACCGCCATTGGTCGCCTTGAGCATGACTGGATAACCGATCTTCTTGGCCAGCACCCGTGCTTCCTCGACGTTGGCGAGATTGCCGTCACTGCCTGGAACGCAGGGAATACCGGCGGCGATCATGGCGTTACGTGCCTGGATCTTGTCGCCCATCTGACGGATAACCTTGGCGGAAGGGCCGATAAACTTGATGCCGCGACGTGCGCAGATCTCTGCCAGCTCCGGATTCTCTGACAGGAATCCATAGCCGGGATGCAGGGCGTCGCAGCCCGAGGCAACCGCCAGGTTGACTATATTATGTGCATTGAGATAGCCGACGACCGGGTCGGAGCCGATGTTATAAGCTTCATCGGCTTTTTTGACATGGAGCGCATGCCGATCAGCATCGGAATAAATTGCTACCGACTTGATTCCCATTTCGGAACAAGCACGGACGATGCGAACAGCAATTTCCCCTCGATTGGCTATAAGAATTTTTTTTATCACGCGGCTGACCTGTTACTGGATTTGAAAGAACTAGCTTTGACACCAAAGGGCGCAGATTATATCATGCGCCCCCTATGGCTGCACCATCGAAACCGCCCGTTATAGACGCCATCGAGTTCGCGCGAAAAGGCCTTGAAATTCATGATACAATCGCGCTCTCGCAATTTCTACGCCTGTCCGATGCGCTAGCTTCTTTAGAAGAGAAGTTGGACTATAAGCTGATTGGATATATTGGTGCGGATAGTAAGCCTGGCCTGCGGTTATCCGTGCAAGGCAATGTTCAGCTGACTTGTCAGCGTTGTCTTGAGCCGCTTGCTTTTTGGATAGATATCGATGCTGATTTCGTCCTTGTGGCTGACGAAGATCACATTCCTTCTCAGGATGAAGAGAACGATATAAAGGATTATTTGGTTGCCAGTCCGCAGATGAGCGTAACCGATCTGCTGGAAGACGAATTGCTGCTGGCCTTGCCGTTTGCACCAAAACATGAAGAGTGTGAAGACAAGACGGCTATCAAGATGCAGACAGAAAAACAAAGTCCATTCGCTGTTTTGAAGGGCTTGAAAACCCGGGACCGGGATTAACTTACAGATAACAGAATTAACAGGAGCTACTCATGGCAGTCCAACAAAACAAGAAGTCCCCTTCAAAGCGCGGCATGCACCGTTCGCATGATGCCTTGACCAACCCGCCATTGGCTGTTGAGCCGACCACGGGCGAAACTCATCTGCGTCATCACGTCAGCCCTAGCGGCTATTACCGTGGTCGCAAGGTGCAGCCGGCCAAGGGCGAATAAAAAGCCTTTGAACCGGAACGTTTCGGCGTTTCGTTTTAGTTTTTAACTCAAGCATGGATATTACTGTCGCCATCGACGCCATGGGTGGCGATCATGGGCCGCACGTCACAGTGCCGGCTGCGCTTGAAGCCTTGAAGCAGGACGATGAGATCAACATTGTCCTCGTTGGCATCGCTGATGCCATTGAAGCCGAGCTCGCTGCACGCAAGGTGTCTGTCGGGCCACGTCTGCGTATTCATCCTGCCAGCGAAGTAGTGGCCATGGATGAGTCGCCGCAAAGTGCGCTCAAGAATAAAAAAGATTCCTCAATGCGCGTCGCCATCAATCTGGTCAAGAATGGCGAAGCGCACGCTTGCGTCAGTGCCGGCAATACGGGCGCGCTCATGGCTACGGCCCGCTTTGTATTGAAGATGCTACCTGGCATTGATAGGCCCGCCATTGCCGCGCCCTTGCCCAGTCAGAAGGGCATGGTGCATGTGCTAGATCTGGGTGCGAATGCCGACTGCACTCCCGAGCACCTGCTGCAGTTCGCCATTATGGGCGCCATGCTGGTTTCGTGTGTGGAACACAAGGAAAGGCCCAGCGTCGGCCTTCTGAATATCGGTTCCGAAGACATCAAGGGTAATGAAGTGGTGAAGCAGGCCGGCGAACTGCTGCGCAACAGTCACCTGAATTTTTACGGCAATGTCGAAGGCAATGATATCTACAAGGGCACGACGGATGTTGTCGTCTGCGATGGTTTTGTAGGTAATGTCGCTCTCAAGACCTCGGAAGGGTTGGCGCAGATGATGAGCAGATTCCTGACGCAGGAATTCAAACGCAACTGGCTAACCAAGATGATGGCGCTGTTGTGCATGCCCGTGCTGCGGGCATTCAAGCGTCGCCTGGATCCTCGCCGTTACAATGGCGCCACGTTTTTAGGGTTGCGCGGTATTGTGGTCAAGAGCCATGGTGGGGCAGATAGTTTCTCTTTTCTTCACGCAATTCATACTGCAATAGAAGAATCGCGCAGCGGTGTTCTGCACCGCATTACCGAACAGCTCGAAATTGAGCATCTCCAGCCGCAAGCCGGCGTGGCCACCGAGTAAATCATGAAATATTCACACATCGCCGGCACTGGCAGTTATCTGCCGAAACGTATCCTGACCAATGCCGAGCTGGAATCCATGGTCGATACATCGGATGAATGGATCGTATCCCGCACTGGTATCCGTGAACGACATATTGCCGGCGACGATGAATTCACCAGCGATTTGGCTTATCAGGCCGGGCGTCTCGCTATTGAAGCTGCGGGCATTAGCCCACAGGATGTGGATATGGTGATCGTGGCTACCACTACGCCAGATCGTATTTTTCCAAGCACGGCATGCCTTGTGCAGCATAAGCTGGGTATCGCAAACTGCCCTGCCTTTGATGTTCAGGCGGTTTGCAGCGGCTTCATCTATGCACTGAGTGTTGCCGATAGCTTTATCAAGAGCGGCAGCGCCAGGCAAGTACTGATAATCGGCGCGGAAACGATGTCCCGTATTACCGACTGGACAGACCGCAGCAACTGCATCTTGTGGGGTGACGGTGCGGGTGCGGTCATTCTGCAGGCAAGTGATGAGCCAGGCATATTGTCCTGCCATCTGCATGCTGACGGCAGCTATACCGACATGCTTAATGTGCCGTCGGGCGTGTCCAAGCGTGATGGCGGCTCCACTATTGAGATGGCTGGCAATCCGGTATTCAAGATGGCAGTGAATACCCTGGATGCCATTGTCGATGAGACATTGGCCGCCAACAATATGGATAAGGCAGATATCGACTGGCTGGTGCCGCACCAGGCAAATATCCGTATTCTGCAGGCCACAGCAAAAAAACTTGGCATGGGGATGGATCGCGTTGTTGTTACAGTCGACACACACGGGAATACATCGGCAGCCTCCATTCCGCTCGCATTGGATGTTGCGGTGCGGGATGGCCGTATCAAGCGTGGAGAAACATTATTGATGGAGGCCTTTGGTGGCGGTTTCACTTGGGGTTCCGTGTTGGTGAAATACTAAACATGACAAAATTCGCATTCTTTTTCCCCGGGCAGGGCTCGCAGTCGGTCGGTATGATGAAAGGCTTTGAAGGCCTCGATGTTGTGCGGGAGACATTTAAGGAAGCCTCGGATACGCTGTCCCAGGATTTCTGGAGCATCGTGACCGAGCCCAACGAGCTGCTTAACCAGACTATCCATACCCAACCCCTGATGCTGACAGCAGGAACTGCGGTCTGGCGCGCATGGCAGGCAGAGAATGGCGCGCAACCAGCTATCATGGCCGGCCACAGCCTTGGCGAATACACAGCGCTCGTTGCGTCCGGGGCGCTGGCATTCAAGGATGCGCTACCGCTGGTTCGTTATCGGGCGCAGGCAATGCAAGACGCAGTGGCAGAAGGCGTAGGCGCTATGGCCGCGATTCTTGGTTTAGATAATGAAGATGTGCATGCAGTTTGCACTCAGGCTGCCCAAGGTCAGGTGCTGGAAGCAGTCAATCTCAATTCCCCGGGCCAGATCGTCATTGCAGGGCATAGGGAAGCGGTGGAGCGCGGCATGCAGGCGGCGCTGGAAAAGGGCGCCAAGCGTGCGTTGCCATTGTCGGTAAGCGTGCCTTCCCACTGCGCACTCATGCGGCCTGCAGCTGAGTTGCTGAGGGTTTATCTGCAGAATGTCTCAATGAAAGCGCCTACTGTACCTGTCATTCATAATGCTGATGTCGAGGCGCATGATTCGCCGGAAAAAATCAAGGATGCACTTGTGCGCCAATTGCATAGCCCGGTTAGATGGATCGAAACGGTAGAGCACATTTATGCCCGGGGAATCGTAAATAGTGCAGAATGCGGCCCTGGCAAGGTGCTGGCAGGGCTGGTCAAACGCATTAATCCAGATTTTCCGTGTGCGGCACTCACAAGTGTAGAAGCCCTGCATGAAGCTAAAGTGCAATTCGCACAATAATAATTCGTATTGAATCAGGACAAGAGGACAGAAATGCTTCAGGGACAGATTGCATTGGTAACAGGTGCCAGCCGTGGCATTGGTGCGGCTATTGCAAAATCGCTAGGCGAGCAGGGCGCCACTGTTATTGGCACTGCCACCACAACCGAAGGCGCGGGAAACATCACCCAAGCCTTGCAACAGGCAGGCCTCAAGGGTAAGGGAATCGCTCTCGATGTAAACAATGCTGAGCAGGCTGAGACCGCGCTAAAGTCCATTACGGACGAATACGGTGATATCAGTATTCTGGTCAATAATGCCGGTATCACGCGTGACGGCTTGCTCATGCGTATGAAAGACGATGACTGGGATGATGTGATTTCCACCAACCTCAAATCCGTATATCGCATGTCACAGTTCGTCCTGCGGGCCATGATGAAGGCCCGCACAGGGCGCATTATCAATATCTCGTCTGTGATTGCCCATACCGGCAATGCTGGCCAGACTAATTACGCCGCAGCTAAGGGCGGAATGGCAGGCTTTACCAAGGCGCTGGCGCGCGAGGTGGCGACCCGGAATATTACGGTGAACTGCATCGCGCCGGGATTTATTGATACGGACATGACGCGGTCACTACCGGAAGAACACAAGAACAGCTTGCTGCAGAGCATCCCGATGGGTCGTCTGGGGCAGGCTGAAGATATTGCTGCCGCTGTGACCTTTCTTGCATCCCCAGGGGCGGCTTATATCACTGGCGAGACAATACACGTCAATGGCGGAATGTACATGGCCTGAGGCCATATTTTCATTTTTGAATTCCTCGGGACTTTTGCTAGAATAGCCCGAGCTTTTAGTAAGCTAAAACACTTGAAAGGGGTAATAGATGTCTGACATCGAACAACGCGTTAAAAAGATCGTAGCCGAGCAGTTGGGTGCGGATGAGGCTGACGTAAAAAATGAGTCTTCATTCGTAGACGATCTGGGTGCCGATTCGCTCGATACCGTAGAGTTGGTCATGGCCTTGGAAGAAGAATTTGATTGTGAGATCCCTGACGAAGAAGCCGAGAAGATCACCAACGTTCAGCAAGCCATCGACTACGTCAACGCAAACCTCAAGTAATTTTCCTATTTAGTTCCACCTTCATTTCTTGGAGTTGATTTGTCCAAGCGTAGGGTAGTTGTTACCGGCCTGGGCGTTGTGTCACCTGTAGGTATTGGGGTACAAACGTCCTGGTCCAATCTCATCGCCGGTAATTCCGGTATTACGAGAATCACGAAATTCGATCCCAGTAACTTCGCCTCGCAGATTGCGGGCGAAGTGAAGGGATTCGACGTCTCGCAATTTCTGCCTGCCAAGGATGCACGCCGTATGGATATCTTTATCCAGTACGGCATGGCGGCGGCGATTGAAGCTGTCAAGGATTCTGGTATTGTCGCCACTGAAGAAAATGCCGAGCGTATAGGCGTTTCCATCGGATCCGGCATTGGCGGTTTGCAACTGATCGAAGATACCAACGATATCTATGATGAAAGCGGCCCGCGCAAGATATCCCCGTTCTTCATCCCCGGCACCATCATCAACATGATTTCCGGCAACCTGTCCATCATGTATGGATTCAAGGGGCCTAATGTCGCGATCGTTACTGCTTGCACAACCGGTACACATTCCATCGGCGACGCAGCTCGCATGATTGAGTATGGAGATGCGGATGTCATGGTTGCAGGCGGTGCTGAAGCCGCCATTACCGAGCTTGGCGTTGGTGGTTTTGCTGCAGCGCGGGCATTATCTACGCGCAATGACGATCCTGCTACAGCCAGCCGGCCCTGGGATAAAGACAGGGATGGCTTTGTGATCGGCGAGGGAGCAGGTGTAATGGTCCTCGAGGAATATGAGTCCGCCAAAAAACGTGGTGCACGTATTTATGCCGAGCTCACTGGATATGGCATGAGTGCCGATGCCTATCACATGACGGCCCCCAATATGGATGGCCCCAGGCGATCCATGCGTAATGCCCTGAATAATGCTGGCGTTAACCCTGATCAGGTCCAGTTTATCAACGCCCATGGCACCTCAACTCCGCTGGGCGACACCAATGAAACCAATGCCATCAAGGCGGCTTTTGGCGATCACGCCAAGCGTCTTGTTGTGAATTCCACCAAGTCCATGACAGGCCACTTGCTGGGTGGCGCTGGTGGGTTGGAATCGGTATTTACCGTTCTATCTATCTACCACCAGGTATCACCGCCCACCATTAATATCTTTAATCAGGATCCCGAGTGTGATCTGGACTACTGCGCCAACACGGCCAGAGATATGAAAATAGATGTCGCATTGAAGAACAACTTTGGCTTCGGCGGCACCAATGGCAGCCTGGTGTTCAAAAGAGTCTGACAAGACATCGTTGTTGACCTTATACACAGTGCTTTCGCAAATGACAGAGAAATGTAAACCTTAGCTGCTGTTTCTATAGGGTTTTTTGTAAGGTATTGTTTTTTCATGTTTTTTTACTTGCGTATTTTGTAACCAATTAGTAAAAAACCTAATGTTAATCGTAAGTTAGCAGCATAATCCGCCACCTATTCACAAAACTGTCCACAGGTTTTGTGGGTTATCGCACTTAAGCCATTCTTGCTAGGCCGTTCATGCTCAACGATAATCCAACACCATGGCCCCACCCGCTCAATACCTGATTAACGGACAAAAAGACGCTGGCCTGTCGGCTCTGGATAGAGGGGTTGCATATGGCGATGGCGTGTTCAGGACGCTACGCATAAGCCAAGGTGTCCCGGTCGATTGGTCGCTGCACTACAATAAGTTGGCGCATGATTGCTCCGCGCTCGGTATTGCATGCCCCACCCAGAGCAGCTTGCTCGCTGATATCGAGCGCCTGTGCTCTTCCCATCCAGAATTGGTGGCCAAAATAATGGTGACGCGCGGTTCCGGGTCCCGCGGCTATTCCACTTCTTCTTCTGCGTCACCAACACGTATCGTGATGGTGGACTCTTATCCCGATTACCCTGACATCTATTATGCAGAGGGCGTAAGCCTGCATTTATGCAGATTACGCTTGTCGCATCAGCCCCTACTTGCGGGAATCAAGCATCTGAACCGGCTGGAAAATGTGCTGGCTCGCTCAGAGTGGTCGGACAGCCGTTTTGCCGATGGGCTGCTGCTGGATCAAGAGGATCTGGTTATCGAATGCACCATGAGCAATATCATTGCCAGATTCGGGACCATACTAGTCACGCCGGCGCTGGATCAATGCGGTGTGGCAGGCGTGACCAGACAGCGCATACTCGACAATGCCGATCACATGGGTTATTACGCTGAAGTCAGGCCGCTGACGCTCATTCAGCTTATGCAGGCAGACGAAGTCATCATCTGCAACAGCCTGTTTGGGGCATGGCAGGTGCGATCCCTCAATAATAGTGAATGGGCGCGCCAGGATTTAGCCATTCAGATCAGATCAATGCTACAGGAGTGATATGCGCCACTTGAAAAGACTGATCATGCTTGCTGTTCTGGTTTCAGTGCTAGTGCTCGGCTGGATGCTTTACTTTGCCAGTAAACCTATTGCGCTACCTGCGGCGGAGATAGAGGTCGATCTGAAAGCTGGCAGCAGCCTGCGTGGAGTGTCTCGCCAGCTTGTACAGCAGGGGGTATTGCCTGAACCATGGAGTTTTCTGCTTCTGGTTCGTGCAATGGGCAAGGCCGCTGGAATCAAGGCAGGGAATTACCTCATTGAAGACGGAATCACTCCGTATCAACTATTCCTCATTCTGACTGAAGGCAGTACCAAACAATCCAGCATCACCTTCATTGAGGGCTGGACCTTTCGCCAGATGCGGGATGCTATCAACCGGCATGACGATATCAAGCATGTCACCATGGCATATACCGATGAGCAAATCATGCAGGAAATCGGTGCTACAGAAAAACATCCTGAAGGCCTATTCTTCCCTGATACCTATTATTTCAGCAAGGGCATGAGCGACAAGGATCTCCTTAAGCGCGCTTATGCGTCAATGCAGTCCAGATTGACGGAAGCCTGGCAAAATCGGGAAGCTGGTTTGCCTTATCAATCTCCTTACGAGGCGTTGATCATGGCCTCCATTGTGGAAAAGGAGACAGGGCTAGCCAGCGAGAGAGCGCTAATCGCGGGGGTGTTCGTTAACAGGCTGCGTATTGGTATGCGCCTGCAGACCGATCCCACAGTGATTTATGGCATGGGCGATCAGTTTGATGGCAATTTGCGTAAACGTGATCTGTTGCAGGACACTTCCTATAATACCTATACGCGCATAGGGTTGCCGCCTACGCCTATCGCCATGCCCGGCCTTGCCGCCATTCAGGCTGCATTGCATCCAGGTAAGACCAGGGCGTTATATTTTGTGGGCAAAGGCGATGGTAGCCATATATTTTCCGGCTCTCTTAACGAGCACAACCGCGCTGTCAACCAGTATCAATTAGGCAAGAGAAAAAATGCGAGGTAAATTCATTACGCTGGAGGGTGTGGACGGCGCCGGGAAGAGCACGCACATTCCCTATATCCTGTCGCTACTGCAATCGCGCGGCAAGGAAGTTATCTCCACACGGGAGCCAGGTGGAACTCCCTTGGGCGAAAAGCTGCGAGAGATCTTACTGCAGCAACCCATGCATGCGGAAACGGAAACCATGCTGATGTTTGCCGCCCGGCTAGAGCATATCGCCCAGGTTATTGAACCTGCGCTTGCACGAGGCACTTATGTCCTTTCCGACCGCTTCACAGATGCCACCTTTGCATATCAATGTGGCGGCAGAGGCGTCGCCCGATCAAGGGTAGAAACGCTTGAGCAGTGGGTGCACGGGTCGCTGCAGCCGGATCTGACATTACTTTTTGATATCCCTGTAGACATTAGTACCCAGCGACTTGCTGGGGCCCGTATGCCCGATAAGTTTGAAAGAGAGGGTAAGGATTTCTTCGCCCGTATCCGTGAGGCTTATCTTGCAAGGGCTGAAGGAAATTCAGCTCGTTTCCGTATTATCGACGGAAACAGACCCATACATGAGATACAGAAATCACTTGAAGAAATAATAATAAGCATCTGATGTATATATATAGCTGGCAATCTGATGTGTGGGACAAACTATTGCAATCAAAGGCAAGATTTCCCCACGCTTTGTTGCTCAAAGGCCAGGAGGGTATCGGCAAGCTGGATTTCACCATGGCGCTTGCCCATGCATTGCTATGCCAGACACCCTTGAATGATGGGCATGCCTGCGGAACATGTGCCAGCTGCAATTGGCTGGCGCAATCCCATCACCCGGATTTCCGGCTGCTCTCGTCTGAGTTGGAGTCCGGCAATGAGGATGACGCTTCGCTAGCTGCTGCCACGTCCAAAAAGAGCCAGATTTCAGTAGCCCAGATACGCGAATTGTCTACATTTTTTGAGCTTTCCAGCCATCAACACGGCGGCAGGCGTATTGTACTGATTCACCCGGCAGAAGCATTGAATCCCTCATCCGCCAATGCGCTGCTGAAAATACTGGAAGAGCCGCCCCCGGGGGTTATTTTCTTGCTGGTATCGCATCAGCCTCAACGTCTGCTGCCGACGATCTTGAGCAGATGCCATAAAATTGATATGCCTGTGCCCCAGCCTGATACTGCATTGGCTTGGCTAAATCAGCAGAGCGTCAAAGACGCTTCACGGCATCTTGCTTATGCGGGCGGATCGCCTTTGTTGGCCATGAGAAATGCTGCTGATGGCGTAGGGCAGACGGATGACATCTGCAAATCGCTGTCCCAGGGTGCGAAAATGGATCCGTTCACTACCGCTACCGTATGCGCAAAGCAGGGCATGGTACTGGCTGTCCAGGTATTACAGAAGTGGGTTTATGACCTGGCGAATCTCAAGCTGGCAGGGGAAGTCCGCTATCACGAGACTTATCGCAATGCCTTGCAGAACTTGTCTGCAAACCTGGATATGGGCCTGCTTTTTGATCTGCAACGCAAGCTGGATCAGGCAAGGAAATCGGCAACTCATCCATTGAACAGTGAGCTGCAGCTGGAAAATCTTTTGTTGCAATACATACAGATATTCCCAATGTCGAACAGATTACGATAAGCTATCGCCGTGAACACGCAAGCCACGCCAACCGACCAATCCGCCCCCAGCGCTCCAAAACCAGGAGTCCTGTCTCTTGCAATCAAGGAGAAGGCTGCCCTCTATGCCGCCTATATGCCTTTTGTAAAAGGCGGCGGGCTATTTATCCCTACCAACAAAGCCTTTAGCATAGGCGACGAGGTTTTCATGTTGCTGAGTCTGGTCGATGATCCGGTAAAGCTCAAGGTGGTTGGTCACGTGATCTGGATCACGCCGGTTACGCAAGGCAGCCGCCCGCAAGGTATTGGCGTCCAGTTCAGCGAGAAAGACGGCGGTATTGAAGCGCGCAACAAGATTGAAGCCCTGCTGGGTGGTGTACTTAAGTCTGCCAGACCCACGCATACCATGTAATTGGCAGTAATGCTGGTCGATTCACACTGCCATCTTAATTTCCCCGAATTCGCCACCAATATGGACGGCGTTCTGCAATCCATGCGCGAGAATGGCGTGACTCATGCATTGTGCGTGTCCGTTACCTTGGACAAATTCCCCGAAGTGCTGGCCATCGCAGAAGCCCATGACCATATCTATGCTTCTGTAGGGGTGCACCCCGATTATGAAGATATGCCGCCACTGGCAGCGGACGAACTGGTGCGTTTGGCACATCACCCCAAAGTCGTCGCCATCGGCGAAACCGGACTTGATTACTTCCGTCTGACGGGTGATCTGGAATGGCAACGTGACCGATTCCGTACGCATATACGTGCGGCCATCCAATCCGGAAAGCCGTTGATTATCCATACACGCTCGGCCGCCGAGGACACTATCAGGGTCATGCAGGAGGAGGGGGCTGCGAAGATAGGCGGCGTCATGCACTGCTTCACTGAAAGTCTGGAAGTCGCAGAAGCCGCGATGGACATGGGCTTCTACATATCCTTTTCGGGCATTGTTACTTTCAAGAATGCAGTCGCATTGAAAGAGGTCGCGCAGAAAATACCGCTGGAGCGCATGCTGATCGAAACCGACTCACCTTACCTGGCTCCCGTACCTTATCGGGGGAAAACCAACCAGCCAGCGTATGTCAAACATGTGGCTGAAGAAATTGCCCGCCTGCGCGGTATTACACTTGAAGTAGTCGCCGAGGCTACGACGCGTAATTTCTTCCAGCTATTCAAGCTCCCTCAGCCATGCAGTTAGTCATGCTAGGCGTAGGGTCCAGTGCGGGGACGCCTGTCATTGGATGCAGCTGCAATACCTGCCGTTCCGACAATCCTAAAAACAAGCGCACGCGCTGCTCAGCTGCCATTACGTTAACAAGCGGGGAAGTCCTGCTGATAGACACAGGACCGGATCTGCGACAACAGGCACTGCGCGAGGGTCTGTTGCGCGTGGATGCAGTCCTGTATACGCATCCGCATGCTGATCATATGCATGGTATAGATGACCTGCGTGCTTACTGTCAATTGCAGAAACAACAGATACCGCTGTATGGAAACACAGCGGTAGCAGATCATGTCACCGACAAATTTTCCTACACGCTGCGCGAAGCCAGCGGATTCTGGGATCTGCCGATATTGCGCATCGAAAAGATTGATGGGCCTCTCAACCTCTTTGGCCAGACCATCATCCCTGTTCCGGTCAAGCACGGACGCATCGACATTTTGGGATATCGCATAGGCAACATTGCATATATCACAGATGTATCAGAGATTCCCGAGACGTCGCTCGCATCGCTGCAAGGGCTCGATGTCCTACTTCTCGACTGCCTGCGCTACACACCACACACAACTCACATTCATCTGGAACAAAGCCTGGCCTACGCGAGTCTTATCAAAGCTCGCCAGACTTACCTGATCCATATGACGCACGAGATGGAGTACGAAACCCTGGCTGCACAGTTGCCACCCAATGTACAGGTGGCATATGATGGCCTCAGGCTGGAAGTCGCATGACAGCAGGGTTCTGGCATGTATAATCAACTCTTTGCAAGATCAGGATGGCACTATGCAATTTCGTAAAATTCTCATGTCAGCTGCGCTGGCAACCATGATATTTTCTGTCCCCGCTGTGGCTGCCGAGCCCGCAAGCAAGACTAAAACCTATACGGAAATGGAATTCCTTAACAGCTTTACCGGGAAATCCCGTAAGGTTGTCATGGAGAAACTGGGGAAACCCACCCGCAAGGAGCAGTCAGTGCGACCCACCAACGCTGCCGGCATAGCAGCAGGGGTGGCGGGACGTCCTATGGAAGGCAGTCAGAAGCCGGTCAATGTGGAGATGTGGTACTACAACAATCTCGTCAGCTACGAGCCCAAGAAGCGTTACAAGATGACCGAGCTGACCTTCGTCAACGACCGCTGCATGAACATCGCGTTTTTCAACAACCTGTAATCACCATCGCGGCTATTTGGCAGCCACATCAAAGGTTTCGAATAGCCGCCATTTGACCAGCGCGCGGAAAATCCGTAGCGAGTCGGTCACCGGCCGGAATTTGGATGACCGGTTGTTATCGATATAAATCGTAGGTATCGACACCGTCGTCAGCCTGCGGCGTTGCGAAAGCGCCAGCAGCAGTATCTGGAACTCGGTTTCATACCGGCTGCCGAAAACGTGGCGCACAATTTCCTCCACAAAACTATAGCTGAAAGCCCGTAGCCCGGATTGCGTATCGCTTGGCGCATCAGGGTACAGCCAGCGGATAACCCCTGTTGCCAGCGTATTGCCGACACGGCTCCGACCAGGCATGTCGCGTACGCTTCTGCCTCCAATCACCATCTCAGCTCCCGCCATGGCTGCATGTGCCACCTTGGGTATCTCTACCGGCGGGTGCTGGCCATCTGCATCGAGCGTAATCAGAACATTGAAGCTGAATTTGTTGAGCGCTTCGCAGAAAGCGGCCATCAGGCCTACACCCTTGCCGCGGTTGCTGGGGAAGGTTATCACGCTGATTTTGCCTGGCAGCAGTGATTCCAGTCTGGATATCACATGGGGTGTACCGTCATGGGAACCGTCGTCCACTACGATGACATGGTCCGCCAGGTTGGAGGTTTGGGCAATCACCTGACCGCAATATTCCTGCACGTCGTAGCATGGAATGACGGCAATGGTATTGACCACCTCCCTGGGAACAAACGACTGGATCCTGGCGTGCCGCCATCCTGCTAGGTCGAAAAAGCCCCAGCCTCTGTCCAGCTTGGCATAAATATTTTCGGAATTACCGAGCAGGGCAGTAGGAATCTCCGCCTCGACTACGCCGTTATCCACGCGCAGCTTTGCCTGGCCTGCCACCATGTTGCGCACAGTGTCATAAATTTCCGGCGAGTCGCCGTGTAATGTCACCTGCAATCCTAGCAGCGATCCGGCACTTTCACCCGCCAGCCGCAGTATGGGTTTGAAGCGGCTGCTGAACCTGGGCAACCGCACCCGTATATTCAGGATATGGCGTCCTACGTAGATTTCGCTGATGGGGTGCAATGGCTGGTATCGCTCAATAGCCGGCGGTGCAAAAAATACTTCCCGGCTTTGTGCATAAGCGAGAAAGCGTTCGCGGCTCAGCGCCATTTGGGTTTGATGACACAATATGGCGCGGCGCTTGGTTTCCTGCTGGGTTTTGCTAAGGCTGACAACATGATTGCCTGTCATGAAAGTTTTCTCGCCATGCGTGAGATAGGTCAGCAATCGGGGGTTTAATCCTTTGGGCAATCTTGTCAGCGCCATGTCTACCATTACGGCTGTAGCGTTATGGTCGCGATGCGTGTCATCCAGCGCGGGGCCTAGCACGAGTGTTGGATTCGCATCAGAAATAGTGCGGGCCAGCAACTCGATAGCTTCATCATCACCCGTATCCAAAAGGCCCGTAATACCTTGGTCTGGCAGACCGAGAAACACGGCATTGCCTTTATTTACACCAAGAACCGCCAGGGCTTCAAGCGCTTCTGCCTGACGCCGCTGGCCCCAACGCTTGCGATCCTGCGGTGTGATGTTCCAATGCGTTTCAACGTATCGCTGGGGCCATGGGTTATTGTCGCCGTTGGTAATAAATGCCACATGTACAGTGGCCCCGGCGGCAAGTGCCTGCTGAATCAGCCCGCCGCAACCGAGGGTTTCGTCATCAGGATGTACAGCGAGAACGAGCAGCCTGTCCTCGGTATTGATATGCAGATTATTGGTCATGTTTTTTGATTCCGTATGGTACGTGGACTGTTCCAGGCAAAAGTAGAATGCCAGTTCCGGCCGCAAATATATGTGCCATACCGTACAGAAAACCCAAGGCGCTTTCCTGACTATATGCTATCCATATTTGTGTGCTTCATTCCTGATCCGGGAGAGCAACATGGTTCTGCAAAAACAATTCATGCAGTGGGCGGAAAATATCAGGGTGCAAGCTGATGTGCAGGCCCGGCTGGTTCTCTGGGATGGGCAGCACCTTGATCTGGGCCGTTTTACTACGCCGTTGGTCACCGTGCATGTCAAAGGCGCATCAGCTTTGCCCTATCTGCTGGCACCGACCATGGGCAAACTGGGTGAGGCCTATGTCACGGGCAAGATAGATCTCGAAGGTAAAATCACTGACATCATCAACCTGGGCTTTGTGCTGGCCCGTAATACAGTATCCGAATCCAGAAAAAGCCTGCATAACTTCACCCGATTCTTCTCCCATACCAAACAGGAAGATTTGCGAGCCATTCAGTTTCATTACGATGTATCCAACGAGTTCTACAAGCTCTGGCTTGACCGCAATATGGTGTATTCCTGCGCGTATTTCGAGAATGGCGACGAAGATCTTGATACCGCACAGCTGAAGAAAATTGACCACATTCTTACCAAGATCAAAGTGCAGCCTGGCGATACCCTGCTGGATATTGGCTGCGGATGGGGCGCGCTGGTGTTGCGCGCGGCGGATAAATTCGGCGCCCGATGCGTAGGCATTACCTTATCTGAGCGCCAGCATGCGCTGGCAACCGAGCGGGTGAGGGAGGCGGGCTTGCAAGACAGCATCGAGATTCGCCTGCAGGATTACCGGGATGTGCAAGGACAGTTCGACCGCATCACCAGCGTAGGCATGTTTGAACATGTGGGACGTGAAAACCTGCCGGCGTATTTCAGACGCATACACGATCTGCTTAAGGATGATGGCCTGGCGATGAACCACGGCATTACCGCCACCCATCCGGATGAAGCGGACCGAAACTTCGGTGCTGGCGAATTCCTCGATAAATACGTCTTCCCGCATGGCGAGCTGCCGCACTTGAGCCGAGCGGTTCACGACATGCAAAGTGGGGGACTGGAAGTCATTGACGTCGAGAACCTACGCAGGCATTACGCGCGCACTCTGGACTTCTGGGCAGATAATTTCGAGAGACAGACGCCCGCCATCAAGGCAGCGATTGATGCGGAGCACTATCGCGTGTGGCGTGTGTATCTGGCTGGTTGCGCTTACGCTTTCATGCAGGATCAAATCTGCATCTATCAGTTACTGTGTCAGAAATCAGGCAAGCGCGCCGACTCGATTGAGTGGTCCAGGAAGTATATCTACCACTAGTGCTACTAAGCCAAGCCGGCTGAGCGCATCAGGAGCTTCATGCCGTAAGCGGCCAACCCCAGCACCGTCACGCCCATCACCCACAACCCAATGAGCCACAGAAGTTTCTGCCACCACGGCTGCTCCGGCGCGTTCATCAATGGTAGAACTCGTCCTCGGCCCTGACCTTGCCGCGGAACACATAATAGGCCCAGATCGTATAGCCAAGGATAATGGGTACGATAATGAGTGTGCCTACCAGCGTGAAGCCCTGGCTTTCGGGTGGCGACGACGCGTCCCAGATGCTGATGTCAGGTGGAATGATGTTTGGCCACAGGCTGATACCGAAGCCCACATAACACAGAAAAATCAGCGCCAGGGTAAAGATGAACGGCGTGGCATGCGCCTTCTTCGCTACCGACCTCAACAGCAGATAGGCGCTGCCTGCTACCAGCAAAGGCACGGGGGACAAGTAGAGCAGGTTGGGGAAGCTGAACCAGCGCTGTGCGATATCGGCATCAATGAAGGGCGTCCAGATGCTAACCGCTACAATGATCGCAAGCAGTACCCACACGAGTTTTCGCGTAATTGCGTAAGCTTTTTCCTGCAGCGGACCTTCGGTTTTCATGATGAGCCAGGTACTGCCCAGCAATCCGTAGGCGATCAGTAGGCTCAGGCCAGTGAAAATGGAGAAGGGTGTGATCCAATCCAGCGGGCCGCCGACATAGGCGCGGTCTACTACATTGATGCCCTGGATATATCCACCCAATACCGCGCCCTGGAAGAAAGTAGCCGCGACCGAGCCCCAGATGAAGGATTTATCCCAGAAATGCCGCTCATGCTCATGCGCCTTGAAGCGGAATTCAAAGGCCACACCGCGGAAAATCAATCCCATCAGCATCAGGATCAGCGGCAGATAGAAAGCGCTGAGGATGACGGAATATGCGAGAGGAAATGCAGCCAGCAGGCCTGCGCCACCAAGTACCAGCCAGGTCTCATTACCGTCCCAGACCGGAGCGACAGTATTCATGATGACATCGCGGTCATGTTTGTCCTCGAAGAAGGGATAGAGAATCCCCATACCGAGGTCGAAGCCATCCATCACCACATACATGGCCACACCGAACAGGATGATGATGGCCCACACAAGAGGCAGATTGAAATCCATGTTTAGCTCCTTGGTCCTGGATTGGGTTCGGTATCGGACTTGGTGACAGCAGAAAGCGGCCGCATCGGCTGCCTCGGCTGGCCCGGTCCGCCGGATTCATCCTGATCGCTTTCGCCGATCTTGGGTCCGATGCGTATGAGCCGTAGGAGGTAGACAATGCCGGCACCAAATACTGCAAAATAGATAAGCACAAACATGATCAGGGTGAAGCTGAGCGGCACGACGCCGTGAGACGATACGGCATCTGCGGTACGCATCAATCCATACACCACCCATGGCTGGCGGCCGACTTCAGTGGTAAACCAGCCCGCAAGAATGGCGACAATGCCCGCCGGGCCCATGAGCAATGCAAACCTTAGGAAAGGCCGTGCCGTCCACAAGGTTTCGCGCCAGCGCAGCCATACGCCGATCATGCCCAAAGCAATCATCAACATGCCGAGCCCGACCATGATGCGGAATGCCCAGAACACGATGGTTGAATTCGGTCGGTCTTCCGGTGCGAAATCTTTCAGGGCAGGAATGTCACCATCCCAGCTGTGAGTCAGGATCAGGCTGGCCAGGTTGGGAATCTCGACCTTGAAACGGGTTTCCTCACGCTCCATATCCGGCAAGCCGAAAAGTATCAGCGGAACGCCGCCTTCCTTGTTTTCCCAGTGGCCTTCCATTGCCGCAATCTTGGCTGGTTGATGCTTGAGCGTATTGAGTCCGTGAAAATCGCCGACGACAGCTTGGACAGGCGCCAGGATGAAAATCATGCCTAGCCCCATCGAGAACATCTTGCGTATGGCCGCATTGTCATTTTTGCGCAGCAAATGCCATGCGGCCGAGGCGCACACAATCAGGGCCGTGGCCAGGAATGCGGCAATACACATGTGCACCAGGCGGTAGGGGAATGAGGGATTCAGTATGATCTGCAGCCAATCGCCCGGGATCAGGCGGCCATCCACGATTTCGAAGCCCTGCGGCGTCTGCATCCAACTGTTGGCCGCCAATATCCATGTGGCCGAAATCAAGGTGCCCAAGGCGACCATGCAGGTAGCGAAGAAATGCAGCCGTGGTCCAACCTTGTTCCAGCCGAATAGCATCACACCCAGAAAACCAGCCTCAAGAAAAAATGCCGTGAGTACCTCATACGTCAGTAAGGGCCCGAGCACACTGCCTGCATAATCGGAAAGCACGCTCCAGTTGGTGCCAAACTGGTAGGACATGACCAGGCCGGAAACCACGCCCATGCCGAAATTCACCGCGAAAATCTTGACCCAGAAGTGATAAAGGTCGAAGTAAAGCTTTTGCTGGGTACTCAGCCATAATCCCTCCAGCACAGCTAGATAGCTTGCAAGACCGATGGTGATAGCCGGAAAAATAATATGGAAGGAAATAGTGAAGGCAAACTGTGTTCTTGCGAGATCCAGCGCGGTCAAATCAGGCATGTTCTACCTTTCACAGGTGTGGATGCGGCCTGGTGGCCGCGAGCAGAGCCGTAATTATAATTCTTCCTGATTCGCAGCCGATCAAAAAGGCGGAAATCAACAAAGAAAAAGGCCGGTTATTCCGGCCTCGACCTGTGTCCACCCACTTGCTGCGTGTTGCTGCCTTTAGTAACTAACTTAGAGGATGCTCTCTCCTTGCTAAGTTAATTGAGCATGCCAGCTAAGGACATTCATCGAATTAATCAGTTAGCGAAAGTGCATGGGGTGCGTGGAATGAAAATCCTTGCTGCATGATGGCGATTTTTAGCTCATCCATTGAAGTGCGTTTCTCATCGAACACCACCTCCGCTTCGCCACTGCCTGCCGACACTCTGGCCTCATTTACGCCATCCAGCGATTTCAACGCATGCTGCAGCTCCCTGGCCCAACCCATGCAAGTAATACCGCTTACCCTGACTACACCTGTTCTCATGTTCGCCTCGTTCATCGTGAATCTTCCCGGAATTGTAAAAATCCCGGGTTTCAGATTTATGAACGATGCGCAGGCGATTCGATTCTATGGGCTATAAGCCGGTATTGGTTGCCAGTAGCAGCGTATTGGATAAGGACACCCCCCGGTTCAGTTGCACCTGTTCCGTTGTGAAACCCATGTCAGCAAGCGTTGCCAGCCAGTTATCCAGCGTTCGGCAGTAGAGCGGATTATCCTTGCGCACGCGCACGAACCACACCATGCGGTCATACCAGTAGCTTGCCTTGAACCAGATGCCGCCGGCGGCATTGCCCACACGCAGGATGAGTTTGCCGTTGATAGGCAACGCCTGCTTTACGCGACGCAATACATCCTCCTGAGCCTGGAAATCGATGTAGTGCAAGACGTCGAGAATGACGATGGTATCGGCTTGGCCGAAATCCGCAGTGCAGATATCTGCGACCTTGAAGTCGACCTGTTTGCCTAGCGCTTGCTGGGCGCGATGGATATCCAGTGGTACGGAATCAATGCCCTTGATGGAGACAAGATTGGGAGGAGGGGACCATTCTCCAGACCAGCATCCCCTATTCGCCAGGGTCTGGGCCGCAAGCAGAGATGATGCGAGCAGACCTTGGCCACAGCCAAGATCAAGCAGCCGCGAACCGTCCGGGACCAGGCCACGCTGCAGGATAGTGGTGAATGCAGGATCAATCCTCAGTTTGACCCGCGCAAACCAGAGCGCATACCAGTCAGATGAACGATATGGATCGGCCGCGGCTTGCAGCAGATTTGCCGAACTTGATTTGGAGAAAGGACGGAAATTGGATGAATATTGCGATAGGGGCATGGCAGGCCTTCGTGATGACAGCCGCCAACATAACTGCACCGCCTCCGGTTGTATGTGCGCGACCTGACGGTTATGGATGACGGCAGCTTGGGAGTGCCGTTTATAGCATTGAAAACTGTTTGAAAGAAGCAGGCCGCCTTGCAGCCTGCCAATACCTCCTAGTGCAAGTCTCGTGTGCCCGGCCCATCCACGCTGACGTCGTAAACGCCTGATTCCTCATCGGCCAGCTGATCTTCTTTTTCAGGAAGCCGAGCGCTTTCCTCAGCCCGGGCATCTTCATCTGCTGCCTCAGTATCGTTACCTGTATCGCCAACATCAATATTTTCGATGCTGCGGTCAAACAGCGGCCGGTCGCCCATGTCACTGGTGAATTCATCGATGGCAGCCAGATCCTGATCGCGTGGAATATCATGCAGATCATCAATACCAAGGTCATCGATGCGCGGGCCCGCGCCTCCTTGCTGTGCTGCATTTACCGTATTGCCTTCTGCAGTCACTTCCGGGAAAGGTGGGTAGGTGACGTTTTGAGCTTCGGAATACTGCCCAATGTCGTTGCCGACATCTGCAGGGTAATCAGCGGTTGCCTCTTGGGTATATTCGTCCTCATCGATATATTTCTCTTTCGCCATAGGGTCCATTGTCGGATGGTCCAGGCTGCCATCCTTGTCCTTGTCTGGATGATTCAATCGAATTTTCATGGCTGCAATCTCTCTATAGTCTAAAGAGTCATTGTTTGCGCTAAGCCAGCAGGCTTCTGTACGCATTCAAACCTATGGCACATCAACATATGTGACCGCTACAACAGACTGAAATTGGGCAATTACCAATGATGATGAAACCTGATATCTGAAAGGATCACATCATGGATAAGACTAGATCAGCGCTGTTTCCCGTACTCATCGTGCTCAGCTTGCTTACCCCGGCTTGCAAGACTGCAACCGGAGCGGCTGTAGGTGCCGGTGCAGGTGCTGCCATCGGCGCGGGCACAGGTTACGGTGCCGGCAAGGGTGCACTGATAGGCACCGGCGTAGGCGCTGCTGCAGGCGCTATTTATGACATCGTGAAATAGGAGGCAGGATCATGAATATCCCCAAAATGTTAATGGCTGTCGCTGCAGCTCTCACGATAGCTTCGTCCGCCGCCATTGCAGAAAATGCAGACTGCAAGAAAGACGGCACGCCTGAGAAGATAGATGGGCGAGTCACCGCCGTGGATACTGCTAACGGTAAAGTCACTGTGAAATCGAGCGACGGCAAAACACACGTTTTCCAAGCTGCTCAGGAAACACTGCGGGAATATAAAATAGGTGACAGCATCAAGATGAGTTTGCGCTGCGGAAAGTAAATTTTTGGCTCAGATATCAAGCCCCGCAAGGGGTTTTTTATTTGCCTGTCTACCAAAAATTCTATGAAGGTGTTACATTACGAATACATCACAACCGATTGATTCTAATGGTTGTGATGCATATTCACTATAACGAACATAGAGTACCAGCAATGACGCCGCAAACAGGGGAAAGCAATCGCGCTTTCAGCAAATTCTTCATCGTAGCAGCAGTGATTTTCATGATTCTTTACGGTGCGCACTCGGGGATGTACAGCATGGAGGGGGCCAGATATCTGGCAGCTGGCATTGCGGCAGGGGCGCTACTGAGCTTTACGAAAATCAAGGGCTGGATGTTTCTGCCCGCCATCGTTGTCGGCAATGCCGTGATGGCGGGGTTGATCAATAGCTTCAGTACGCTGGTTTAATAGCTATTTGGGCGACAGCTTGAGCAGCTGACCGCCATCAGATACCAGGTAGAGCGCTCCATCAGCGCCTTCGCGCACATCGCGGATGCGCTGGCCTCTATCCTTGAGCAGGTGTTCCTCACCGACAACGCGGTTATCTTCAATTACCAGCCGCACCAGGCGCATTTCTTTAAGTGCACCGATAAACAGGCTGTTTTTCCATTGCGGGAAAGCATCACCGTCATAAAATTCGGCGCCTGAAGGGGCGATCACAGGATCCCAGTAATACACGGGCTGTTCCAGGCCTTTGCGATGCGGCTCATTGGTCGTAATGATATCGCCGGAATACTCGATACCATAGCTTGCCAAAGGCCAGCCGTAGTTCTTGCCTTTCTGCACCAGGTTCAGCTCATCACCACCGCGCGGACCATGCTCGATATCCCAGAATTGACCTTGCGCATCGAAAGCAGCAGCCTGAACATTGCGGTGTCCGTATGACCAGATCTCAGGCAGGGCATTTTCCTTGCCGACAAACGGATTGCCAGGTGCAGGTTTACCTTCAGGTGTAATGCGCAACACCTTACCGTAATGGCTATCCAAATGTTGGGCCTGTGGGCGTGTCTTGAGGTCCGAACGTTCGCCAGTCGTCACATACAGCATGTCATCCGGACCGAAAGCCAGACGTGAGCCGTAATGCATGTTGTTGTCGTAAGTCGGCTTCACCTGCAGGATGACTTTCACATCAGTCAGGCTCTTTCCGTCACGCGACAGTACGCCTTTTGCGACACTCGTCCCGTTGCCGCCGCTCCTGGGCTCGGTAAAGCTCCAGTAAATCGTGCGATCTGTCTGAAAAGTAGGGCTCAAAGCCACGTCCAGCAAACCGCCCTGACCGCGGGGATCCACCTTGGGAACGCCACTAATAGCTGGGCCGACTTTTCCTTCAGCCGTCACAAGACGCAACTGCCCAGTCTTTTCAGACACCAAAAGCTCGCCACTGGGTAACGGCTCAACCGCCCATGGGCTATCCAAGTCCTTGGATAGGACTGTGACATTGAAATCTGCATTTGAAGTCGCGCAAGTCACTCGCGTCTGGCCTTCAGCTGCGGGTTTGTATTTCGTTTCAGTGGGCCGCGTTTCGAGCGGCTTGCACTGGCCGGAAGATGCGGCCTGTGAGGCATCATTCTTCGCCATGGATTCCGTAGGGGACCCGCAGCCAAACAGAAGTGTGGCTACAACTAGCGAAAGGGCGTGTGTGCCCCGTAAGGAATTCATTTCGGGTTTCATCGCTTTTTCCTTTTGGTGAAGTAATTTTATTTTAGAAATGCCCACACAGTATTCTGTGCGGTAACGCGTATGGCAGGAGGCAAAGGCACCTCGAAATGCGTTAACCTATCGACGCGACTAGCCATCCCGCCCAAGCTCCGGTGACCTTGTCTAATCAGGTCATACGCCTGTTGGTTATGAGATTCGAGAATAAGTTCTCAATTAAACGGCATGCACCCGACGCGGTGCCTGTGAGGTTAACTCTAATCAGACAATCGATCTTTGAGTGCTATCGCAGACGGCTAGGAAAACTGCCGAGCTTGGTTGATACTTGCGAAAAGTTATCACAGCTGTAAATACCATTCGAATTTGATCTGACGGGAGAAAGCAGTGGCTACAGTCGCGGTGTTGGTTGCTACACGTAAAGGAGCGTGGATATATCGCGCTGATTCACAGCGATCCATGTGGGAGGTCAATGGCTCGCATTTTCTCGGCCATATCATCAGCCATTTAGTGCTCGATCCACGCGACAAGACTACCTTGCTGGCTGCGGCCAAAACAGGACATCTTGGGCCTACCATTTTCCGCTCCACCGACTTTGGAAAGTCATGGCAGGAAGCAGCACAACCGCCTGCATTCAACAAGGTGCCTGAAGGTGAAACGGGCAGGGCAGTGGACCACACCTTCTGGCTCACACCAGCGCACACTAATGAACCTAATGTATGGTATGCAGGCACCTCGCCCCAGGGCCTGTTCCGATCGGAGGATGGCGGCATCACGTGGTCTGGCCTACCAGGCATCAACGACAACCTGCAATATCGCGAGTGGATGGGCAGCGAGAAGGATGGTACGCCGGATGGCCCAAAGCTGCATTCCATCATCATTGACCCGCGCGACCCGGATCATCTCTATTTCGGCATGTCAGGCGGCGGGGTGCACGAGTCGATTGACGGTGGCAAAACGTGGCAGGTACTGATCAAGGGCTTGGATGTAGTCGAAGGCTTCGGCTTCGATGCCGCCAATCCTACGTTTCATGACCCACATTGCCTGCGTATGTGTCCAAGCAATCCGGATCGCCTTTACCAGCAAAACCACTGCGGTATTTATCGACTAGATCGACCTTCGGATTCCTGGATTCGCGTCGGTAGGAATATGCCCAAGGACGTCGGTGACATAGGTTTCACAATGACCGTACATCCACGCGATGACAAGACGGCATGGGTTTTCCCGATGGATGGTACTGAGGTATGGCCGCGCACCAGCCCCGGCGGGAGGCCTGCCGTCTACGCTACGCATGATGCGGGTGAAACATGGCACCGTAGGGATGTCGGTATGCCGAAGGAACAAGCATGGTGGACCGTTAAACGCCAAGCCATGTGCTGTGACAGCCTCGATGAGGTAGGTCTGTATTTCGGCACAACAAGTGGCGAGCTATGGATGAGCCGCGACGAGGGACTCAACTGGGAATGCATGGCCCGTCACTTGCCGGAAATCTACGCGGTTGAAACGGCCGTCATCTAGAGTCAATGCCATGAAAGTGCTTATTCCAAGTGCCTTACAGTCATATACACAAAACAGTCATGTTGAGGCGTCCGGGCTGACGCTGGATGAAGTGCTACACGATCTCGATCGACAATATCCTGGTATCCGTTTTCGAATCATTGATGAGCAGCAACAAGTGCGACGCCACATGCGCATATTCGTGGATGGTGTATCCGTTAATGATTTATCTCACGCTGTACAGCCACATGGTGAGGTTGTAATCATTCAGGCTTTGAGTGGTGGATAGGCACGGGTACATCTGATGACATACACGGTAACTAGTTGGCCTCATGGCGGGTATTTAATTTCGTATAATGTATAGGTCGACAGTTATGTGAAGATTTTTACAGCATTGAGCATTTTCACTATATAACAACAGCTTACGCAGCTGAAATAATTTCCAAAAATTTCACATAATAGAATCGACGCTGGAACCCATATACGCTCCAAATACAGTATCGAAACAGGGTATGGTTTTGCAGGGTAACGTCAAGAGGATTTGGGGGCAGGGGCATTATGAATAATTCACACTCGAAGAGTAGAACCGAAAGAAGGCGTGTTATAGCTGAGTTCCCTGATTGGGTTGATGGTTCTATGACTATTCTTGTGAACAATACTCTCTCAGTCTTCGAGGCAACAAGCCCAAAGGTCATAGAAAACGAAGTCGTAAGTTTCCTAGGCAATCAGGCTTGCTGGGGAGTAACTGATTCGCTGGTACTGTTTGTGTACGAAGCTGGCTTGCTATTGAATAAAGAACTGAGTGAGCAGGGAGCAGAGAACTCGCTGCAGAATGATTTGGACTTTAAAAACATCAGAAGAGTAAGGAACAAGATAACCGCTCATGGTGTTGAGAATCATGCTGAGTATCCTGCTCACCTTGAATGGCACAAAAAGAACAACTCAGACTTAAGTGTTTTTCTCCCCTATCTTCTAACAGTGGCTAAGAAAATCTCCGACCAGATTAAGAATTTACAATCTCATAATCTACTACCTCTCAAGCACTATAAGACCCTACCTTCAAAATTCCGGCCTTTCGGGAAGTCGGAGGTGGAAGAGATATTCGAAGCACTTAACTCAGCCGGATTGCTCTGAATGTTGTCCGTAGCGGGGGATATGCTATCCCCCCTGTCCTCGGCTCCGCCTCGCTACGTCGACCCCCCTTGGGGATTGCATCCCCCAGCTGCGCTGGCTCTCCCTGCTAGCCGCCAGTAAATAGTTATTCAAACTCTTGAGGGCCCTGTATAGGCCCTATAAAGTCCCGGTATAGGACATTTTTTGGGGTCTTCGTTTATTACCTGATGTGCTACAAAATACGTGTCGACTTGTAAAAGGAGACGTGTATGAAAAAGCTTTTGCCTTATCTGATTCCATTCCTGATAAATCCCACTATGAATTTCAACGCCCCCGTAGATATAAATTTGGGGACGCAGACAACTGTCAACGTAATTAGATGAGGGGAGAGCCTGAACTGGATAACTTAGGAAGAGGGCCTCGCTTATTCTTCTGTCTAGGAATTGAAATGTCTACCAACCAAAACGAACCAGATTTAATAGCTGTGACGCGACCTGTACGGCAAAGCCTTCGCATCATGGAGTCAGAAACCTTCATCAGCTTGGCAGCATCGTTGAGCCAGACATATACACTCGGCTCTTCAAGGCCGGTTTGAGCCAGAAAGGTTTTGATAGGGGATTTCATTTGAAGGAAGGGAAGAACAGATAGAGGACTTTCAACTGCTCTTTTTCGACGGTTGTTAAAACCGTTCCGGTTTGTTTCTTTTTCAGATTGAGCAAAAGAATGAGCGGATTGCCGCGAAATTGCTCAGAACCCGCGCCGTTATTGGATTCTAGCAGTTTCCCTCCTTCAGCACTCATTCACTTCTCCCCCCGTGTTACAGTGGGGGGGGCACCGCGCCGCGCGTCCTCGCTGCGCTGTGGGCGTCGCGTCTTTTGCCCCTCTCTCCAGAGCCTTGCTTGGGCAAAAATCAGACTTAGAAATTCGAGGTCTTTATGCTCGAAGCAACGGCCGGCAGGGGATACAAGCTCCCCTTTATGCCCGATGCTCCACGACTCCCAACCGCAAACTGTCAGCTCATGCCCTGCGCGGAGACGCAGGAGGCGATAGGCGGCATAGGGAATGCGTGCTCGTCCTGATTCCCAATTACGTATCGTTTTCTCAGACACCCAGAGAAAATCAGCTGCCTTGGTGTAATTCCAACGCAGCCTCTCTCTGGCCAGCTTGAAACCGTCTTCAGATATCACATCAGAGCCTCGGACTAACAGGCGTCTGTACCTGAGCTGCTTACGATTCTTTTTTGACATGGTCGGACAAGTCCATGGTTACAGGTACGTAGTCATCATTAAGAGGTTTCAAAGTACCTGTTAGAGTAGCCAAGTCATAGAACGCTTCATAGACAACATCGGCAGGAGTTCCAACATCGTCTGCTGAATATGATTGCTTTGGACGCAAAAAATTGAAAAAAGAATTGGCGTTGTTTATGGCTTTGTTGCTGAAAGGCTGGAGAGCTTTAGTTGAACAGACAGTGTCGAGGGTATGAAGCGCGACAAGTATTGTCTGCAAGTCTTCTTGGCTAAGATTGATGTGACAACGAGGCGATAAAGTTGGCAGTGTTTGGCCCCCAGATGAGGATGTCACTTTCATAATGACATGTGTAGTTTTGGCATCTAGCATTTTCGCGGCTCCGTTGAAGAAACGGAACCATTATAACTTCGCATAATGTATATTATGTTAAATTGTGAAGATGCAATGTACGCTAGCGTTCAGGCCGTCAATGACGACCGTTATCAAGTTTGCAGCGGGTTATGCTCCCCACTTACGATCCGTTGATTTCGTTATCTCTTCTTTTCTTCCCTTGATCGTAATGCCACTTGATTGCGAAGAACATGCCCGTGCCAAACACGAGAATCTTGAATGTGAAGAAGACTATAGGAAACCAATCGATCATTTTGAGTACTCCGAGCAATTACTAGACTATATCTCGGGTACAGATTACGGTAGCAAATGTTTTTGTAACAGGCTCAGTTACTGGGATAAAGAATCGTATCAGCTTCTCGCTTGAAATTCCCCAGATATAAGAACGAGAAAACCACATACACAAAAATCACTCTAGATAGTTTTTTCATCGATCTTATCAGGGCTCCAATCTAGCTTCACCCACGCTGGGGCATGATCGCTAGCCCCTTCTCTACCTCTATATTCCTTATCAACATTTGCATCCGCAATCGCTGAAGCTAGAGCTGGACTCAACAATAAATGGTCTATTCTCAGTCCAGCATTGCGAGACCACCGGTTTCGTTTGTAATCCCAATAGGTATAGATGGTTTCGTCAGGATGGCATTTCCGCAAGGCGTCAATCCAGCCTTGCTTTATCAGGGATGAAAATGCTGCACGGCTCTCTGATTGCAACAATGCGTCATCGTCCCACGATGTCGTTTCGTAGATATCTGCATCAGTTGGAACAACGTTGTAATCGCCGGCCAGAACAATGGGCAGGCCTGTGTCCAGTAAATCCTTAGCATGACGGTTTAGCCGTGTAAACCAAGCTAATTTGTAATCAAACTTAGGGCCAGGTTGAGGATTGCCATTCGGCAAATAGATACTGGAAATGATCAGACCATTCACAGCAGCTTCAATATATCGCGCTTGACTATCGTCCGGATCTCCGGGAAGGCTGCGGCGGATTTCCACAGGGTCACTACCTCTGCTAAGTATTGCCACGCCATTCCAGGACTTCTGCCCTTGCCATAAAGCACCATAGCCCGCCTTCTCAATGGCAGTATAGGGGAACCGATTCGTTTCGGTTTTCAGTTCCTGCAGGCATACCGCATCAGGCTGGGTATCGGCTAACCATTCCAATAATCTTTCGATTCGATTATTGATGCCGTTGATATTGTAGGTTGCGATTTTCATATGCTTATGGGTGCATACTGCAGATCATGACGACTTTAATCATCAGGATAATGCAGTGGCTGGTCAATCTCCAAGCGTCACGAAAGCAGGGTTTTTCATGTGTGCAGTCTCGGACCAGGGTTATAGGTTAGCCGGACTATTTTAGTGTCCTTGGTCCAATGTGGGATAAGATCGAAGGAGCCAACCATGAGCTCGCGGAAAAGCACAGCCTTGTCTCCAACGTCAGGGTGTTCGTGCTCGCAAACCAGTTTTCAGGCTGGCCAGGATGCATAGATAAATGTTCAAAAGTACTGGGCAAAAAAAACGAGCCGGGTGGCTCGTTTTTAGGGGAGTTACTGCATTGGGTATATGTAGGATGAACGACAAAGCCTAACTTGCATACCTAGCAGAATTGAGGGGTAAATCCCCTTTCGTCATTTCTTGTTCTTAGCTTCCATGTTTTCGATCTTCCTCGCGGCCCATTCTTTGCCGCCCAGGCCGAATGCAATCGCTAGTGCCAGGAAGATGGCGCCGAATACAATCACAAACAAGGCTGTGAGCAACTGAGTGCCGATATCGAGTTGTTCCAGGGCTACAAACAGCGCAAAAATCTGGATGCCGTATTCTGCCGAAGTGCTGATGGCCAATGCGTTATCCACCTTGAGACTGTGCAGCCACGCGAATACCAGTCGGTTAACGAAGCGCGCAAGCAACGTGCCGAAGATAAGAATCAGGATAGCCACAATGATCTTGGGCAGATAATTTGCCAGCTGGTTGAGCATTTGGGCGACTTCGCTCAGACCCAGTGTGTTGGCGCCAGTAATGACGAACAGCAAGATGACGAGCCAGTAAACGACTTCACTGATGATTCCGCTCAGCGTAAGGTCGAAATCGCCATATTTGAGGAATGCCTCGATGCCGGATCTGTCGGCGAATTTATCGAACTGGGCGAACTGCAGTACCCGCTTGGTGCCTATGCAGGCGGCTTTGGCGCATATCCAGCCAAAAATAAGAATGACTAGCACTGCCAGCAGCTTGGGAAAGAATGTGACGACCTGTCCCCAGAACTGGTTGAGTGATGTCAGGAAAATATCAATTTGGTATTGCATCGCGCCCTCCTTCAGTAATTCCACATTTGCGGCTATTGTCAAAGGGGGCATTCTGGCGGAAACATCCATGTCTCGCAATTTTAATTCGGGCCATGAAATTAATCAGAACATTAAGTATCAACCTCAACTATATGAATTGATTACGCAATAAATTTCTGCTTTTAATGAAATAATCCAAGCTGAGCTTTCCGGCCCCGCCAAACAGTAACGGCAAAAACATAACAAGATAAATCAGTGGCAGCTTGTAATTGCCCAAGCCGTCACCGTCCTCATCAATAATGCGATAGCCCTTCCACAGCTCGCCCAGCGTATCCCAATGCTCCGGCCAATGCACCGAGGCGATGGCAACAACAGTAAGAATCATGAGCGACAGTGTAAAGAATCGTGTCGCGAGTCCCAGGATCAGGGCTACTGCACCGATCAGCTCGAAGGATGTCGCTAATCCCCAGCTGATATCTGGAGACAACAGGTTGAATGGAAAAGGAAAGACCAGGTCGGCAAACCAGTTCTCGCCGATGAGTTTCTGGTAACCCGCCTCACCGAATTCCCATGCGAGTATCAGCCGCAAAACAAGGGGCGGAATGATAGGCGCGAAACGCTCAAGCACATGTGTGGCGCACAGGTAATAGTGGATGGCTACTGGCATGCGGAATCCTCTTGTTAGTGTTGTTGATTAAGTCGGACTTCTGGCGCCGGTTTAAGCGCCCTGCTTCGACTATGCCGATAATAAAGCCGGATGCCCAGCAACAGCGCTAGCGCCAGTGCATACAACAGGGGTTCGCGGATATCCTTTTTTACAAGCCACCAGAAATGGAGTACGGCAAGAATGGCGATGGGATATACCAGCATGTGCAGTTTTTTCCAGTTGCCACCCAGTTTGAGCATCATGGCCCGATTTGAAGTGATGGCGAGTGGCGTAGTCAGCACAAAGGCGCTGAATCCGACAAGCACATAGGGATGCTTGACGATGTCGGCGGTGATTTCCTCCCAGAAAAACCAGTGGTCCAGCCAGATATAGGTTATGAAGTGCAGGCAGGCATAGAAGTACATAAACAATCCCGTCATGCGCCTCAGCTGGATCTGCCAGGTCATGCCCGTCAGCAAGCGGATCGGCGTCATGCTGAGCGTGACCAGCAGGCAGACGAGGGCCCAAGTGCCGGTAGACCGTTCGACAAATTCCACAGGATTCGCGCTCAGGTTGTCAGTGAATCCCAGCCAGAACAGGCGAGCCAGCGGCATGAGCGCCAGCACGAACAGCGCGGCCTTGATCCAGGCGATCTGTTGTTTATCAGGCTGCATCAATAGTTCCGGCGCAAATCCATGCCCGCATAAAGCTGAGCCACCTGGTCGGCATAGCCGTTGAATGGCTGCGTTTTGATGCGTGGCGAGAACAGGCCACTCCCTATGCGGCGCTCAGTTTTCTGGCTCCAGCGCGGATGCGCGACATCCGGGTTCACGTTGGCATAAAAGCCATACTCATCCGGGGCGGCCTTCATCCAGGTGGATTGCGGCAGCTTGTCGGTGAAACGAATCTTCACAATGGATTTCGCACCCTTGAATCCGTATTTCCATGGCACCACAAGGCGCATGGGCGTGCCATTTTGGTTCGGCAGCACCTCGCCATACAGCCCGACCGCCATGAAGGTCAGAGGATGCATGGCTTCATCCATACGCAGGCCTTCCGTATATGGCCAATCAAGGATGGGCACACGCACGCCGGGCATTTGCATTGGGTCGTTCAGTGTGACGAATTCCACGTATTTCGCATTGCCAGTGGGCTCAGCCCAGTTGATTAATTTGGACAATGAGAATCCAACCCACGGGATGACCATCGACCAGCCTTCCACACAGCGCATGCGGTAAATACGCTCTTCCAGGGGGGCAAGCTTGAAAATGTCTTCGATGGCGATGGTTTTAGGTTTCTTGACGGCGCCTTCAATGCCCACCGTCCAGGGGCGCGGCTTTAGCGAGCCGGCATGCTGTGCCGGATCACTCTTGCTGGTGCCGAATTCATAGAAATTGTTGTAGCTGGCGACATCGTCGAATGGCGTGAGCTTTTCATCGGCACCGAAAGCGGTTTTGCTGAAGCCGGAAATTTTCTGGCCCCGCTTGATGTTGGCTGCAGCCTCGGCTGAAAGAGATAGCAAGCCGCTGGAAACTGCTGCAGTTGCAGCGAGGCCGAAGCCTGCGGCCTTGAGAAATTGCCGGCGATTTACGTAGACATCATGCGCGGTGATTTCAGAGGGAAGAACATCGGACTTCTTGTGAATCAACATGTTGTCATCTCCTGTGCGTGCTGCAATTGCCGATTAGTCGGCCTATGCCAGCGAACCTTACAGCTTTATGACAACAGTCTGCCGAATAATTTACTGCTCCGGCAATTTGCGCATGGCTTCGCCGATTTCCGCTGCCAGTGAAGTTGCTCCAATACGTCTGGCATTGTGATGCGCGTCCAGCAGCAAGGTGCGCGCTGCAGCGGTATCTCCCTGCCCTGCCTTGCTGAGCCCAAGGTAATAATTGGACCTGGCTTCCCAATAGGCACTGCCGTTGTCCTGGGCGAATTTGAGGATCTTGCTGATGGATTTCTCCGCGCGGCCATAATCCTTGACCGCGATGTAGTAGCGGCCCAGCTCGAGCCCGACATGCGCATAATCATCCGGCTCACCGACGCGCTCCTGCATCAATGCGGCCTTGACCTGGTATTCAACCGCCTGATCGTGATTACCCAGCTTGCTATAGGTTGAGGCGATCTGGCCATAGCTTTCGGCGCGTTCGTTGTCGTTGGCCGCCAGCTCGGCAGCTTGCAGGTAATGCTGCAGCGCTTCCTGACTTTTGCCAGCTTCGACTTCCGACTCGCTGATGACATTCAGCGCAAGTCTTTGCAGCGTTTTGTCGTTTTTTTCTTTGGCGGTATTGAGCGCATCGTTATAGCTGGCCGCAGCATCGGCGGACTTGCCTGCCCCTTTCTGCGCATTACCGATCAGCAGCAATGCAATCACATGATCCGCCGGTTTTGCTGATAGCTTGTCAGCCGCCTGCAGCGCAGCGATGCCATGCTCGTACTGTTTCAGCTCAACGTGCGCGCGGCCCTTGCACAATAGGGCTTCACGATTATTCGCAGCACCCAATGCCTTGTCCGCCTGAGCCAGCGCATCTCCTGCCTGACCGCTCTCCAGCGCTGCATAGCACGCGGCAACACCCTGGCTCTGGGCCGCAGCACCAGACGACAGGAACAACATCACAATGGCTCCATAAAGCGCGTTCTTTTTCATAAGATTTTTCTCTCTCATCAGGTCAGGTAATGCTGCCACGCAGGCGGCGCTACGCCACAGGCAAAAAATTCGGGGTTCAACAGCGAATCCTTGGTGTTGTAACGCAGCGGTTGGCCTTGCACATCCACGATGCACCCGCCGGCGCACTCCAGCACAGCCTGGGCCGCGGCAGTATCCCATTCGGAAGTAGGCCCCAGGCGCGGATAAACATCGGCTTCGCCTTCCGCTACCAGGCATATCTTGAGTGAACTGCCCAGTGACAACAGCTTGGGTGGGCCAAGTTTCTCAGCCACCTGCTGCAGGAAAGCATCCATCTTCTCGTTGGAATGCGAGCGGCTGCCAGCCACTACAGGCTGTCCTGCATGCAAAGGCCTCGCGCGAATGATCTGCGGGGCTGTCGTCCCCTGCTGCTTGATGGCACCGGTCTCGGCACTGGCGCTATACATGAGCCCCAGTGCGGGTGCATAGACCACGCCAAGTACCGGCCTGCCGTCTTCGATCAGCGCGATATTCACGGTGAACTCATCGTTACGCTTGATGAATTCGCGTGTGCCGTCGAGCGGATCCACGAGCCAGTATCGGCGCCAGCCGGATCGAATGCTGTAATCGATCGAGGCCGACTCCTCTGAAATAATCGGCACATCAGGCGTGAGTCTTTTGAGATTGGACTGGATGACATGGTTCGCTGCCAGGTCTGCAACGGTCAGCGGCGAATCGTCCTCCTTGCGCTCGACCTCGATATGGCCGCGGTAGACTTCCATGATGGCCTCACCGGCCGCGCGTGCAATCAGTGTGACTTCATTCAGCAATTCATTCATGCAAGCAATGCCCTCAATCCATCTTCGTCCAGAATGGTAATGCCCAGCTCCTGAGCCTTGTCCAGCTTGCTACCGGCTTCGCTGCCCGCAACCACATAGTCGGTTTTTTTGGATACGCTGCCGCTGACCTTGCCGCCCGCCGCCTCAATCAACTCCTTGGCCTCATCGCGGGACAGGTTCGGCAGTGTGCCGGTCAGCACCAGGGTCTTGCCTGTCAGCGGGCCGGCGCTGGTGTTTCTCCCCGTCGTTTCCTGCCAATGAATGCCAGCCTCAATAAGCTTGGCAATGATTTCCTGATTATGCGATTCGCGGAAAAACTCGTAGATGGATTCAGCCACGATAGGCCCTACATCCGGCACCTGCTGCAATGTCTCAAGATCCGCATTCTGCAATGCCGGCAAAGTGCCGAAGAAGCGCGCCAGATCTTTTGCCGTCGCCTCGCCGACATTACGGATGCCAAGCGCATAAATAAAGCGCTGCAGGCTTGTGCTTTTGCTCTTCTCCAGCGCATCGAGAATGTTCTGCGCGGATTTCTCGGCCATACGATCGAGGTTGGACAAGGCATCCAGATCGAGCTTGTAGATGTCCGCAAGATTGTGCACGAAATCGCCGTCTACCAGTTGGTCTACCAGCTTTTCCCCCAGGCCTTCGATATCCATGGCGCGACGTGAGGCGAAGTGCAGGATGGCCTGCTTGCGCTGTGCCGGGCAGAACAATTCGCCGCTGCAGCGCGCAACGGCTTCGTCTTCCAGCCGCACGACATGGGAACCGCAAATCGGGCAGGTGACAGGCATGACAAAGGCGCGTGCATTGGCGGGGCGTCTTTCGGCAAGCACATTGACGATCTCCGGGATCACGTCGCCGGCGCGGCGCACGGTGACGGTATCCCCCACATGCACATCCTTGCGACGCACTTCATCCTCATTGTGCAGCGTAGCGTTGGTCACCGTCACGCCCCCGACAAACACCGGCTTGAGGCGTGCGACAGGTGTAATGGCCCCGGTGCGGCCGACCTGAACGTCAATGTCCAGCACTTCGGTCAGCGCTTCCTGGGCGGGAAATTTGTGGGCAATGGCCCAGCGGGGCGCACGCGAGACAAATCCAAGCTCCTTCTGCTGCGCGAAGGCATTGACTTTGTAAACCACACCGTCGATATCAAAGGGCAGCGATTCTCGTTTGCCGCCTATGCCTGTGTAATAGTTCATGAGCCCTTGCAGCCCCTGCACGACATCACGTTCCCGGGTGACAGGCAGATGCAGTTCGGCCAGGTAATCCAGCGAAACACTGTGGGTGGAAAGCTCAGGGATGCCTTCGGCAGCGCCTATGCCATAGGCAAAGAAAGATAAGGGCCGTTTGACTGTGATATTCGGGTCTAGCTGGCGCAGGCTGCCGGCAGCTGCATTACGCGGATTGACGAATGTTTTGTCGCCGCGGGCCTGCTGTTCCTGGTTAAGCCGCTCGAAATCGCGCTTGAGCATGAAAACCTCACCGCGAACCTCGAGCAGCCTGGGCGGCTTGGCTATATGCAGGCGTGCCGGGATGGCACGTATGGTGCGCAAATTATTGGTGACGTCCTCACCGGTATAACCGTCGCCGCGCGTGGCGCCCTGTACCAGCAGGCCATCTTCGTAGGTCAGCGTGATTGCGAGGCCGTCGAATTTCGGTTCGACTGCGTATTCAATATTTATCTGACCCAGGCTTTCCCGCACCCGGCGATCAAAGGCCGCCACCTCGGCTTCTTCGAACGCGTTATTGAGCGACAGCATGGGCATGCGGTGCGTGATGCTGGCAAAGGCCTTGAGCGGCTTGCCGCCGACCCGCTGTGTGGGTGAATCGGGTGTGATGAGGTCGGGATTTTCCTGTTCCAACCGCTGCAGCTCGCGGAACAGCCTGTCGTATTCACTATCAGGGACTTCCGGTGCATCCATGACGTAATACATGTAGTCATGGCGGCGGATTTCCTCGCGCAGTGCGGCTATCTGCTCAGCCGGGTTGCTGTCTGTATTGGGTTCCTGCGCGCTGGACTCACCGAATAATGAGCCCTGCTCTTCTGACCGCTCATTGCCTGCCATACAGCCTTCAGGAGAAAAGCCTGCGCGCGACCAGGCTACCGGGAATGATGCCGCGCGCTACCATCCTGGCGTGAATGGTTTTGAGCTCCTGGCGTATTTTCTCGAGCTGCACTTCGCCCAGCGGCTTCTGGTTGGCATCCACCAGTTGCCCGCCCAGGCTGGTTGCCATTTTTCGTGCCGAAAGCACCATGTGGTTGAATACTTCGGTGCAATTGGTGACATGCGGAATATCGAGCTGAAAAGTCACGCCTGGCACAAGCGCAGTACGCAGGGAATCCGCAGTGAAAGGCGTGCCGTCATGGCTGACCATGGCATATTGCTGCTGGCCGCTTTCGGTCTGGAAGTAAAATGCGCCGTCCGAGTGCAGCGTCATGCCTGCTGCCTCTGCCATGCCGCGCAGCTTGGTGCCGGTAAACGGGCCGTTTTCGCCCTGCGCCAGATGAAAACCGACAAGCTTGTCCACCTCCACACAGAAACGGTCTAGCTCTACGGCATAACCCAAAACGTCGCTGTCGCCCTGCCATTCGACGCTGGCATCGAGCGCCTGCGCCATATCAGTGATGGCCTGCTGAAAATCTTTCAGGGCATCGCGGGTCACGGCGCCCGACCTGTCTACAAGCTGCAGGCTGCACAACACCTTGCTGAATTCCGTGCTCTCCTCCTCGCGTGTCAGCATATGCCAGCCGTCGGCGGCGAGACCATAACCATAAACCGATTTATCAAGGTCGGTCAGGGTCAGCAGGAATTCGCGAATGCGGGCGCCATTGGCAGGCGTTGTGAGGTGCAGCGTGGCGATCATGTCGATCTGCAAGCTGACCTCCTGCGGTATCGCGACTTCTTCCGGCGCGGCAGCTATGGGCTCAGAGGTTTCTTCCAGCTCGGCATCCAGCCCGGCCTCTTCCATGAGTTCTTCGCTGCTGGCAGCCACCAAGTCGTCCGCAGGATTTTCGTCAAGGTAAGCGTCGCGCAATGCGCGGGCATCCGTCTCTTCCAAGGGCACTGCCATGTCGTCTTCGAATTCGGCCACGGCAGATGCAGCATCGCCTACTGCGCCTGTATAGCTTGGATGATCCTTGATGTTTGGGGGAATGGTGTAGGCCAGCGGCTCGACTGTTGCTGGCTGCTCGGGCGAAGGCTGGGCAGGCGCTGGGACCGGTCTCGCCTTCTCCAGTTTTTCCTCAGGGATGGCATCCAGGTCGATGCGGAATTCATCCATCAATGGATCGTGTCTGGTTTCGGTAAACGGCTGGGATACTTCCTTGCTCAGGCTGCGCTCCTGCCACCAGTTGAAAAAAATCACGCCCACGATGATGATCGCACCCAGTGCTACCAGGGCCATCTGGAGATCAGTCATTATTCATTCATCCCGATTGTTGCCGGTGTGTGACACCGGAAATGATTAAGCACATCAAGCCAGAGCTTCGCTGTGCATTTGCATGGCGGCTTCGATGTCAACCTCGACAATACGCGAAACGCCGGATTCCTGCATGGTGACGCCCACCAGTTGCTGGGCGATCTCCATGGTTATTTTATTATGGCTCACAAATAAAAACTGCGTGCGCTCCGACATTTTCCTGACCATATTGCAGAAGCGCTCGGTATTGCTGTCGTCGAGCGGCGCATCCACTTCATCCATGAGACAGAATGGCGCCGGATTGAGCCGGAACATGGCGAACACCAATGCCAGCGCGGTCAGAGCCTTTTCGCCGCCCGACAGCAAATGGATGGAGCTGTTTTTCTTGCCGGGCGGTTGGGCGAACACCTGCATGCCGGTATCCAGGATTTCCTCGCCCAGCAGTTCCAATCGCGCCTGGCCGCCGCCGAATAACACGGAGAACAGTTCTCCGAAATTGCGATTCACCTCCTCGAAAGTCTGCTGCAGGCGGCTTCGCGTTTCGCGGTCGATGCGGCGTATGGCATCCTCTAATGTCATGACGGCTTCCTCCAGATCGGCGGCCTGACTGTCGAGATAGACCTTGCGTTCGCGCTCGGTTGTGAGTTCCTGGATGGCAGCCAGATTGACCGGGCCAAGTTCCTCGATCTGTGCATGGGTATTGTCGATATTGTGCTGCAGATCGCTGGCTTTGATGGATGGGTGCAGATCTTGCGCTAGCATCCCTTCGTCCAACCCTGTTTCGGCCAGCGAAGCCTGACATTGTTCGAAATGCAGGCGGGCCTCCTGTTCCTGTAGCCGCGATTGTTCCAGTTTGTCGCGCAACGGATGAAGCTGCTGTTCGGTCTGCATGCGCGTGCGTTCCAGCGTCTGCAGCTCCTGTTCAGCGCCTGCCATCGCATCTCGCGCAGCAGCCAGCTCGGTTTCGCGCTGTTGCTTGAGCTTGAGTGCTGTCTCAAGATTGGATTTAAGGCCTTCCATCGTGCTGGCGGCGAGCATGGCTTCAGTTTCAGAAGTGTGTTTTCGCAAAGCCGCCAACTCTTCTTTATTTACATTAATTTTGTTTTTTATTTCATTGATATTGTTATCAATTAGCTTGAGTCCAAAGCTTTTTTCCTGGGCTTGCCGTTCCACTTTCTGAAGTCCGTGGCGCAAATCATTTAGCTTGCTACCGGCCAACTGCATGGCAGATTGTGCCTGGCTGTTGGCGGGTTGCAGGCTAGCCAGGTTTTCTTGCAATCGACCGACGGCCTCCTGCTTACGCTGCTTCTCGGCCTGAAGTGCAGACTCGCGCTGCCTGGTGGTTTCCTGTTCGGATTGCAGGGCATGCTGGCGGTCCTTAGCGTGCTGCTGCTGCTGCTGCAGGTGTTGCTGGTCCAGCTTCAACGCATGCAGGGATTGAGTCGCTGTTTTCACCGCCTGCTGCTGTTGGCGATAAGCTTCCTGCGCTGCGTGCAGCGTGGATTCTGTCGCCTTGAGCTTATCGGCTAGCGCTGAAACTTTGCCTTGCTGTTCGGGCAGTGTCGTCTGCAGTGCGGCCAATTCCTTCTGGCGCTCAAGCACGCCGTGCAGCGCGGATTGCGGTGCATACAGCGACATGCTGTATCGAGTAAAAATATCACCACGCTTGTTGATGAGCATCTCGCCGGGTTGCAACTCCCCCCGCTCCTGCTGCGGTTCGGCATCACCATCGAGGATATGAACACCGCTTAGCCAATCCTGCATCAAGGCCGTGAGACCCGCATCCTTGCTGCTGATCATGGAAGCCAGGGTTGGTTTGCCCGCAGGTTCCTGCGCCGCAGTCTCTGTACCCGGCTCGCAGAATACAAGCGGAGCAGGCGGACGCTGATTGTCAGTGATGTGTTTGCCGGGATTGAGAATGGCGTTAAGACGGGCACCAAGCACGGCTTCCAATGCGGTTTCCCAGCCGGTAGCCACGTCGATTTTCTGCCATAAGCGCTCGCTCCGGTCATACCCATGCTGCTTGAGCCAGCTATCGAGTTTGGCTTCATGGCCGATGGTCTGCTGTATGCGCGAGAGGGAGTCGATGCGGGCCTGCAGCTGGGCCAGATTTCTTTCTTCCTCCAGTTGCGCCTGACGCAGCTCTGCAATTTGCGTGCGTAGCTGCTGTTCTTGCTGCTGCAGCTTGATAATGCCCTGCTCCAGCCCGGCCAGTTCGGCCTGCGCCTTTTCGCTTTCGGTCTGTTTCTGACGCAGCTCAGCCTCATCAGGCAGCTTCAGATTCGCCTGCTCATTCGCCAGTCGCTGCAGACGCTGCGTGATTTCCTGCAACGTATTGTCCAGATGCTGAAGCCCGGCAGATTCCAGACGTATGCCCTGCTCTGTTTCCGTCAGCGTCTTTTGTGCCTGCGCCGCGTCACGCTGTGTAGCCTGATAGGCTTGCTCGGTTTCCGGCAAAGCCTTGCGCATTTTCTGAAGATCCTGCTCTGCCTGCGATTGGCCAGCGTTGGCTTCTGTCTGCTGTTGAGTCAGCTGCTTCAGGTTTTCCTGCAGCGTTATTGCCTGTGCATCCAGCTTCTGCGCCTGCGTCGCCATCTGCTGCAGTTGCTGGGTCAGCCGCTCGCGGCCTTCCTGGGTATGACGTACCTGCTGCTCAAGGTTGGAAACTTCGGCGTTTGCCTCATAGTATTTGCCCTGAGCCGCCTGCACGTTTTCTGTCGCCGCGTAATGCTGCTGACGCAATGTCTCCAGTGAAGACTCGGCCTTGCGCAACGCGGCCATTTGCGCTTCGAGATCATTGACCAGCTTTTCTACCTGGCGCTGGCTTTTCTCCCACGCGGCGCTCGCATCGCGCTTCTTGAGCAGCCACAACTGTCCCTGCAAATGCTTCAACGTCTTTTGTAGCGTATGGTATTGCTCGGTTACCAGCGCCTGCGATTCGAGTCGCGAAATCTGCTTGGCCAGCTCCTGCCGAATGTCTTCCACACGCGTGAGGTTTTCCCTCGTATCGCGCAGCCGCAGCTCGGTTTCGCGCCGCCGTTCCTTGTATTTGGAAATGCCGGCGGCCTCTTCCAGAAAGATGCGCAGCTCTTCAGGTCTGGCCTCTACGATGCGGGAGATGGTGTTCTGGCCGATGATCGCATAGGCCCGCCCGCCCAGGCCCGTTCCCAGGAACAAGTCCGCCACATCGCGCCGGCGTACCGCCGTATTGTTGATGTAATAGGTAGAGCCCTTGTCGCGCTCCAGCACTCTTTTCACCGATATCTCGGCATATTGCGACCACTCGTTGCCGCTATTGCCAATGATGCCGCCCAGGCTATTGTCGAATATCAGTTCAACGCTGGCGCGCGATACCGGCTTGCGATTTCCCGAGCCGTTGAAGATGACGTCGGACATCGAGTCTCCGCGCATCTCCTTTGCGCTGGATTCGCCCAGCACCCAGCGGATGGATTCCATGACATTCGATTTACCGCAGCCGTTGGGGCCGACGATGCCAACGCGCTGGCCGTGGAGATGCAATGTAGTCGGATCGACGAAGGATTTGAAACCGGCGAGCTTGAGATGGGTGAGGCGCAATTGTTCAGGCTTATATAGTCAAACGAGCTTGTATAATGTCGGTCTAAAGCAATTCACTCTTAAGTTTGATTTATACGGTAGCCCTTATGTCCAGTCAACCCAGCAAGGCCTTGGAAACTTTTGATAACCCGCGTCCAGAGCGCGATTTCCACATCCACATGGAAATCCCCGAATTCACCTGCTTGTGCCCAAAAACCGGCCAGCCGGATTTCGCCGTGCTGTACCTCGACTACATTGCAGACAAGAAGTGTGTAGAGCTCAAGAGCCTCAAGCTCTATATCTGGTCTTTCCGTGATGAAGGCCACTTCCACGAGGATGTCACCAATCGCATCCTGGATGACCTGGTAGCGACGCTGGACCCGAGATTCATGCGGCTCACGGCCAAGTTCTACGTACGTGGCGGCATCTTCACCAATGTCGTGGCCGAGCATCGCCAGCCTGGCTGGCAACCTGCTCCGCTGGTTGAGCTGACGCAATTTGAACCCCAATCGAATACACGCGGCTAGGCGCGAAAAAACTCAAGCTCAGCCTGATAATGCGGTTGACAAGGACCGCATCCATCTTTAAGATTGCGCCTCTTTTCGGGGGTATAGCTCAGCTGGGAGAGCGCTTGCATGGCATGCAAGAGGTCAGCGGTTCGATCCCGCTTACCTCCACCACGAAAAAGCAGTTTGTAGTAAAATGCTGACCTGTTTCAGCAGCAAGTTCTTAGGTCCCCATCGTCTAGAGGCCTAGGACACCTCCCTTTCACGGAGGCGACCGGGGTTCGACTCCCCGTGGGGACGCCAAAAAAAGAAAAGCCACCTTCGGGTGGCTTTTTTATTACCTTCAGTGTTTCGTTTTCTTGCTGTCCTTGGTTTCCCCATGCTCCTTGCGTTGCTTGTTCACAATCTTTGCAGCGACTTCTTCCTCCCGCCCGGGATAACGATGCTCTTTCTTGAATTTTGATTCCAGTTTCTTGAATTCGTCCTCGCGCTTTGGACTCGCACCTCTAGGCATGATGTTCTCCTTGAAAATCTGATGCGATCATATTGAAATCGGTTGATGACTTTGTATGTTGATTCGCGTACTTAAATCTGGCGAGCTTGACAGTACTCTGAAGTAACTTCTATAGTTAACCAAATGGTTAACTAATGGTGCATTTAATGCAAGACAGCCTCAGCCTCACCTTCTCCGCCCTTTCTGACCCTACACGCCGCGCGGTCCTTGCCCGCCTCGCCCAGGGCGAAGCCAGCGTTACCGATCTGGCGCAGCCGTTTCTCAATGACATGAGCCTGCCGGCAATTACCAAGCATCTCAAGGTGCTGGAGAAAGCCGGCCTGATCACCAAAACGCGCGAGGCGCAATGGCGTCCTTGCAAGCTCAACCCGGAAGCGCTCAAGGATGCCGCTGACTGGATGGAGCAATACCGCATGTTCTGGGAGGAGAGTTTTGACCGCCTGGATGCCTATCTGAAAACTGTGAACCCAGCCAAAACTGCGAAGGGGAAAAAGGATGTCAAATAACAAACCGAATGAGATTGCCATTACCCGCATATACGATGCGCCGATTGAGGCAGTGTGGGACGCATGGACCGACGTCAATCAGGTAGCACAATGGTGGGGGCCTCGCGGCTTTACGCTGACGACGCACAGCAAGGATCTACGGCCTGGCGGGCACTGGTCTTACACCATGCACGGGCCGGACGGCACGGACTATGAGAACAGGACGTTCTATCATGAGGTCGAGCCATACGCGAAGCTGGTGTATGACCATGGCGCCAACGATGACCGCCCGCCTTTATTCCGCGTGACGGTGCTGTTTTCGGAAGACGATGGCAAGACGCGCATGGATATGACCATGACACTGGACACGGCGGAACAGGCCCGGCAGATGCATCAGTTCATCAGGCAGGCCAATGGTTACTCGACATGGGATCGCCTGGCTGAATACCTTGCGAAAGCATCATCAGGCAAGGAGCAGTTCGTCATTAACCGTACCTTCGATGCGCCTATTGAACGAATGTTCGAGATGTGGACCAAGCCCGAGCATCTTGCGCAATGGCTGCCGCCGACCGGTTTCACGATGGAGTTTCTGCAATCGAAGACGGAAGCCAAAGGCAGCAGCCTGTATTTCATGACCAACGGTAAGGGCGTGGAGTTTTACGGCCGAAAGCGCATTCTGGAAAGCCGCGAGTCGGCCCATCTGGTCTATATCCAGCAGTTCTGCGACAAGGATGAAAACATCGCACGCCATCCGCTGGCACCTACCTGGCCCGAGACCATGCTCACCACCGTGCAGCTGACAGAAGAAGGGCCTAACCGTACGCGCGTCACGGTGACCTGGGAGGTTTACGGCGAGGCCACGCGCGAAGAGCTGGAGATGTTCATCCAGTCACGCGCCGGAATGACGCAGGGCTGGACCGGCTCCTTCGACAAGCTTGATACGCTGCTAGCAACGGTTGACGCCTAAGCGTTACCGCACCAGCGAGATGCCCAGCCGTATCTGCGTGTCATGCTCGCGGTTGTAATCGACCAGCGTCTCACCGTAGCCTGAAAAAATCTGCAGATGCGCAAAAGCGCCAGTGCGGGCAAATATCCGCTCGCTCAAGGGGTATGAGAAATCCAGCTGGCCGGTCGCATAACCGCCCGTGCCCTGGCGATACAGGGCGTTGATGATCAGTCCGTCTTCGCGGCCATAACGCATCTGCCAGTCGGCATAACCGCGATATTCCTGGATGTCTTCGTTATCCTCTTTCTCGAAGTAGTTATAAATTTTCGGATAAAAGGTCAGGCGCCTGCCGTTTTGCAGATCCCAATGCCAGATAGGGCGCAGATAGCCAATGTTGATCGAGCGTGATTCGTCCCCGCCCTGTCCGTTGGACTCGTGCTCCAGCCCCAGATGATATTCCTCGGGCCATAGGTCGGTGCCTTTGCCCAGCCAGCGATAGAAAACGCCGGGCTTGTAGCTAGTGTCGCGGAATGGACTCGAATCGCCGCCCAGGTCCCATACGGTGGTCTGTGTATAGGTGAAATAGATATTGCTGAGCGCGGGCGACCACTGGGAGATGGAGCCCTTGGGATCGAAGAAGCGGTACTTGAAGCTCAGCTGGAATTTGGCGTCCTTGCCGTTTTCCGAATTCGAACCCATGACGAAATAGGCGGGCTCATAAGCTGACAATGCCGGTTCTTCGCCGGGCTGCGCCAGCACCACTACGGGACGGTCGGTTTGCTCAATCACCTCATCCGTCGCGACCGTGGGCGTGATGCCTTGATCATCCGCTGCCAGCAAGAGAATGCGATTTGATGGCTGGTCCGCCAGCTCGGCACGTACCACACCCAGATGTTTCTGCTGCAGACGACCTTCATAGATGCGGCGGTTGCCGGCAGGGTCTGAGGCACCTTCCAGTGTCATGGCCTCCGTTTTTCCGTCATAAGTCAGGTTTAGCCTGAGGCTTTGAGGCCAGCTGGCGGTACCATCCGGCCTTACGACTTCAATGGTGAGCTTCTGGCCCATTCCGATGGATTCCGTGCGGCTGGCGATCAGCCAGTCATCTGCAGCCATGGCGCTAAAGGAAACAAGCAGCAGCGCGAATAATCCGATTTTTTGCAGCAGTGATGTCATGAGAGCGTCTTTTCATGCAATTGCGATGGAACGCAATATTGTCCGCGAGATTGCCTGTGCTTGCCACAGGCTAGCGCACATATAGACGCAGAGCTTGAGTCAGCCGATGTGGAATGCCGGCAGTTCGAACATTTTTTCCAGCCTGTTGGCGGGGACAGGTGCGGAGAACAGATAACCCTGGGCAAAATCGCAGCCGGCTTCTGCCAGCAGATCGCATTGATCCACAGTCTCCACGCCTTCCGCTATTACCTTGATACCCAGCCTGTGAGCCATGACGATAATGGCTTCGCACAACGCATGGTCTTCCGAGCCTTTCTGCAGGTTATGCACGAAGGAGCGGTCGATCTTGAGGAAATCAATGTCGAATTTCTTGAGATAGGAAAGCGATGAATAGCCGGTGCCGAAATCATCCAGTGAAATCTTCATGCCTGCGCTGCGCAGGCCGCCAAGTCTTTCAATCACGGAATCATGCGAATTCAGCAGCACACTCTCGGTGATCTCAATCGTGATGCTGTCACCCGGCAAGCCCAGTTCCTGCAAGTAGCCATTCCAATCGAGGTGGATGTCGCCATCCGTGTGGCACTGGATGGCGGATTTGTTCACGCTGATCTCAAACTGGGGATCAAGCAGCGTTCTCAGCCTGGCAAGCTCGACAGCGGCTTCCTTGAACACCCAGTCACCCAACTCCACGATAAGCCCCGTATCTTCGGCAACGGGAATGAATTCCGCGGGATTCATGAGGCCATGTTCCGGATGCTTCCAGCGCACCAGCACCTCAGCCTTGCTGATCTCGCCTGTCGCAAGATTCACAATCGGCTGATAGGCCAGGCTGAACTGTTTCTCCGACAAAGCGGTACGCAGGTCGCTGGCCAGACGCGAGCGTGACTGCGCGGCCGCCTGCATGGCGGGCGTGAAATAGCAGAAACGATTGCGTCCCAGACCTTTGGCGGCATACATGGCCTGTTCCGCATTCTTGAGCAGCGTTGCTGTGGCACGCGCATCGGAGGGGAAAATAGTAATGCCGATGCTGGCTGAAACATAGGCCGTCTCGCTCGCGATATGAAACGGTTGCGCCAGCTTGTACAGGATGCCGTTGTAGACACGCGCGATATTCGTGTTCTCATTCTGGCCGCAGAGCAGCACCGTGAATTCATCACCGCCCAGACGGGCCACAGCGTCTGTTTCGCGCAGGCAGCTGCGGATGCGTTGCGCAGTTTCCTTGAGCAGCATATCGCCCATCTCATGCCCCAGCACATCGTTGACCTCCTTGAAGCGATCGAGGTCGATGTACATGAGCGCCAGCGGCGTTTTTTCGCGTTTTGCCTTTCTGATTTCCTCATCCAGCTTATTGAGAAACATATAGCGGTTCGGCAGGCCTGTCAGCAGGTCGAAATTGGCTTCTTTCCAAGCAAGCTCTGCGGACGCCTTTTCAGCCGGACTACCGAAAAAGCGGCGAAAGCGTCGGCGACGTACTGCGGAGGTGGCGAACAGGATGACGAAAATCGAGGCAATAACAAGGACAAGGTCGAACGACCCGATATAAAGCTGCTCTGTTTCCGGCAATACGGACAGATACTTTATACGACCCCCTTATTGGGTTCTTGTTATTAATTGAGCCAAGCATAATCCCCCGTCAAAGTATCTAACAGGGAAAAACACCCGGACCAGTGGTTGCTAAGGCAAGGCATACACCACCACATGATCACCCTGCGGGAAGCCGAAGAGTGAATTGCCGCCTGCTGCTACTGCAACATATTGCACGCCATCTATCTGGTAAGTCACAGGCGGCGCATTCACGCCCGCTTCTACCTGATCCTGCCACAGCAGTTCCCCGGTGGCGGCGGCATAGGCGTTGAACCTACCATTGCCCTCACCCATGAACAAAATATTCCCGCCAGTCGCGAGAATTCCACCGACGAGCGGTTGCGCGGTCTTGTGCTGCCAACGTATTTTTCCGTTGGTCAGATCAATCGCAGAAAGCAGGCCCCAGCTAGGATCATCAGTCGGTTCCGATGAGGTATATCTAACGGCCGCCTGATGGGCTGGAGCTGCACCCTGATGCAGGGTGTATCTGATAGGCGCATGAATGCCGGCCACATAGACCAGTTGCTGAGTTTCACTTAATGCGCTCGGGGACCAGTTGGAGCCGCCAAGTATTCCAGGGTAAAGTACGGTGCCTTCCGGCGTTGCCCTGACAAACAGGTTGGACTGCGGCACAAATGGCTCGGATTTCAGCAGCAACTCGCCCGTTTCGCGGTCATGCACATAGAACCAGCCGGTTTTCGAAGCTTGGCCCACTGCCGGTATGGTCTTCCCTTCACGCTTCAAGTCGAACAGCACGGGTGGGCTCGCCAGGTCATAGCCCCACATATCGTGCGGCACCTGCTGGTAATGCCAGCGTAGCTCACCGGTAGCGATATCGAGCGCGACCAGCGACACGGTATACAGGTTGTCACCAGGCCTGGAGATGTCATCCATCTGCGGAGATGGGTTACCGGTGCCGAAGAACAGCAAGCCGCGCTTTGGATCAACAGCAGGTGTGCTCCAGGCAGAGCCGCCACCGAAACGCCAGGCATCCGGGTATTCCTTTGCTCTTGCCTTCTCGGCAGCGATGTCGCGTTCGAGCCGGATGCCGTCAGCCGTGGTTTGCGTATAAGCGCCTTCCCAGCCGTGCGATGGAATCGTATCGAACTGCCACACGCGGTCACCCGACTGCACATCGAATGCAGCCAGGAAGCCGGGCCTGCCATAGCGGCCGGCAACCCCAATGACAGCACCTAGTGGCGCATCCACGGTCGGGCTGTCGATATGTAGGCCGTAGCCCACCCCCGTAATGCCGATAATGACCTTGCCGTTGTAGACAATAGGCGCCATGGCGATGCCCACGCCCGTGCCGCCAGTTGTTTTGGCCTGGCTCAGCGGATCGTTGGCATTCAGGGATTCCTGACCTTCGGTGGCGACCGCTGACTTGACCACATCAATATCCCAGCGGATTACGCCCGTTTTTGCATCCAGCGCGATCAGCCGTGCATCTCCGGTGCCCATGAACACCATGCCATACCCTACGGCCACGCCGCGATTGGCAGGGCCGCAGCATAATTTCCAGTCGCGCTTCTTGTGTTCATAGCGCCATAATTCGCGCCCGGTTTTGGCATCCAGCGCCACCACGTGATTGTGCGGCAATGAAAGATACATGACGCCGCCCACCACAATCGGCGTGGCCTGAAAAGTCGCGGAAACGCCGCTCCTGTAATGCCAGGCTTTTTTTAACTGGCTAACGTTCTGCCGGTTGATCTGGTCTAGCGGAGAAAACCGCTGGTTGGAATAATCCCTGCCGAAACTCGGCCAGTCGGAGTCAGAAGCCTTCGTGATCTGCTGTGTGACGCTATCCTGTTGCGACGACTGTGTAGCACAGCCGTAAAGACTGGCTAACAGGAGCATGGGCAGCAAGCGATGAAAAGTGAATTTATTCATGAGGTTCAGACCATGGATGTGAATGAACACGAGTATACAGATTTGTATACTCCAGACAACCGATTATCGAGACGGCTACGCCAGGGAAACATCACTGCCCGACCCGGCTGCGGCACAGATGCGCTGTACTATGGCCTGCTGTGCCGGATCAAACCCCTGCTCAAAGGCAACCGGAGTGAGCGCAGGCGTGAATGCCGTCAGCAGCTCATTGGGACGCAGCAGAAAATCGGGATTTGTTGGGCGACCATAGGCTTCATGGCCCAGCATGAAGGTTTCATAGATCAGGATGCCGCCGGGCAACAGACTGTCCGCCAGCACCGGGAGCAGCGGCCGGTGCAGGTAGCGGCAGACGACGATACCGTCAAACTTCTCCCCCGGATACGGCCACGGCCCATTCTCGATGTCGGCCACTTGCGTATGGATGCCTTCGATGGCCTGCAGCAAAACCAGCGCAGCCGCATCCTTGTCCACGGCCTCCACCTGCCAGCCATGCGCAGCGAGCCAGCGCGAATTCCTGCCGCTGCCGGAGGCGACATCCAGCACCCTGCCGTGCGGCTTGATAAGAGGCGCAAACCGGGTGAGCCACGCGGACGGCTTTATTTCAGAATGGCTGCAAGTAGTCATAAAATGCTGGGGCCATGAGAAACCGCAATTCTATTCCCGCAAGCCGCACTAGCAAATTCATCCAGGCAAAACAGGCAGCCCGATGACCGCAGAATCGCCTTTCACCTGGAAGGATGGCCAGCCCTACTCGGCGCTATACCAGGATGTCTATTTCTCACGCGACAGCGGGTTGGAGGAAACACGCCATGTATTTCTGGCGCAGAATCGACTGCGCGAACGCTGGCAATCGCTGCAGCACCCTCACTTCACCATTGTTGAGACGGGTTTTGGCACTGGGCTCAATTTTCTGTGCGCCTGGCAGCTGTGGAATGAAGCCGCGCCCTCTCACGCTGCTCTGCACTTCGTGAGCGTTGAAAAATATCCCTTGCAGCATGAAGAACTGACTACCGCATTGAATCTGTGGCCCGAGCTGGCTCCGTTTACCAGCCAGTTGCTGGCGCAGTACCGCTTGCTGGCGCCCGGCTGGCACAAGCTTGTATTCGAGAATGGTCGTGTGACGCTGACGCTGCTGGTTGGTGACGCGCGTGACATGCTGCCGCAGTTGCGTGCCCATGCAGATGCCTGGTTCCTGGATGGGTTTGCGCCTGCGAAAAATCCCGAGATGTGGCAGCAGGACTTGTTCGAGGCCATGGCAAAGCTCTCCCATTCCGAAACCACGTTCGCTACATTCACCAGTGCCGGCGATGTGCGGCGCGGCCTGCAGACAGCAGGCTTTGAAGTGCACAAGGTGCCGGGCTTCGGTAGCAAGCGCGAAATGCTGGCCGGCAGATACAGTGCCGACCGGCAGTTACGTTATGCTTCAAATAAAAAAGCCATCGTCATCGGCGGCGGCATTGCGGGTACATCCAGCGCCCATGCGCTGGCAATCCGCGGCTGGCAGGTGACGCTGATCGAAGGCCAGGCGGCGCTGGCGCAGGAAGCCTCCGGCAATCCTGTGGCGATTCTTTATGCACGGCTTACCGGCCAGGACATTGCGCTGGGCCGCCTCGCCCAGCACGGCTTTCTGCATACCACCCGTTTGCTGCAGCGATTAAAACTTCAATCGGACGACCATGCAGGCTGCGGTTTGCTGCAGCTGGCTTTCGATGCGCGCGAGCTTGCGCGCTGCCGAGCAGTCTCCGCAAGAGCATTGCCGGAAGAACTCGTGCGTTTCGTGGATACCGATGAAGCCAGCCACATTGCCGGCATCGAGTTGCCACATGCCGGGTTATTCATGCCGTCTGCCGGCTGGGTAAATCCGGCTGCCCTCTGCCGCGCATTGGCGGACCACCCCAACATCCGCGTCATCACCCTGAATGCAGCATTGCAGCTCAAGCGGCACGGCGATGCATGGCAAGCGTGTGGGGGCGATGGCGTGTTGGAGGAAGCGCCAGTGATCATCCTCGCCGGTGCAAACGATACCTCTGCCTTTGCGCAGAGCGCGCATCTACCGCTGCAGCCGGTGCGCGGGCAAATCACCTGCGTGCCTGCCACGGAACAGACCGCGCTCCTAAATACAATCGTCTGCACCGATGGTTATGTCAGTCCCCCAGTTAAGGGTTTGCACTGCCTGGGCGCGACGTTTTCCGATAACGACACCGCGCTTGATATCCGCGCCAGCGATAACGAAGCCAACTTTTCCATGCTGGGCGAACTTTCCCCAGAATTTTATAAACAGCTGAAGACTCAACCCACGCAGGGCCGCGCTGCGCTGCGCGCGGTCACGCCCGATTACCTGCCCATGGCCGGGCCGCTGCTGGATGCCGATGCCATCAATGCCAAGCCACCGCGTCATAACAGCGACCCCGCCGCCCTGTCCTGGCTGGATGGCCTGTATGTCAATACGGGCCATGGCTCCAAAGGCCTGATCACTGCGCCTCTATGCGCAGAAATGCTGGCCTGTGCCATCAACGGCGAACCTGCGCCGGTAGATGCCAATCTGTTGGCGGCGCTGGATCCCAATCGCTTCCTGTTGCGCAAGTTCGGACTCAAGCGCCTGGTGCAGGGTCTCGCGGTATTCCCCTACGGTAAAATGCGCACATGAATTTCGCTCAGTTCTATCGTAAAGCACTCGATCTGCACCGCGACGGGCGATTCGCCGAAGCAGAAGCCGGTTACCGAGAATTGCTGTCGCAGAACCCCAGGCACGCCGATACGCTGCACCTTCTGGGTATTCTGCTGCATCAGACCGAACATCATGTGGAAGCCGCAAATACCATCGCCAAAGCCGTCGCGCTTGATCCGCACAATTCTGATTATCTGAACAATCACGGCCTTGCCCTACGCGCTGCCGGCCAGCATGAAGCTGCGCTGGCCAGTTATCTCAAGGCCGTGAGAATCACGCCGCATGATGCCGACATCCATACCAATCTGGGCAATGTCTATCAGGAGCTGGGCAGGCATGAAGAGGCGGCGGGCTGTTTCCGCCGCGTACTACACGGTAGTCCCAAGGACCTGGACGCCCGGAACGCCCTGTGTCATGCATTGCAGTCGCTGGCGGACCAAGACCACGCTGCGGGACAGTTCCAGCAAGCCGAGGCCGCATATGAAGAACTGCTGCAATTGGCCGGTGGGCAGCCGCATCTGTATTACAACCTGGGCAATGCGCAACGAGAACTCGGTAAAACCGCCGAGGCTGTCGCCAGTTATGAAAAAGCGCTGAAACTGGCGCCCGATGACGCCGATATCCACAATAACCTGGGCAATGTGCTGCGCGAGCTAGGACGGCTGGATGAAGCCATTGCCTGTTATGAAAAAGCGCTGCAGCTCAATCCGCAGCTTTATCACGCCAAAGTTCATCTTGTGCACCAGAAACAGCACATCTGCGACTGGCATCGGCTGGATGCGGACATCGACGAAATCAGGCAATGGGTCAGGCATGTGCCTGAGGCGCAGATATCGCCATTCGCTTTCCTATCCATGCCAGACACCACGGCAGAAGAGCAAAAGCTGGGTGCCGAGAACTGGGTGAACAACCGTTACGCGCAGCTGACTGAGCAAGGACGCCAACAGCCGTTTACACACGCACGCGCCAGCCGGAACAAGCTGCGTATCGGCTACCTGTCGGCAGATTTCCGCTTGCATCCCCTGGCCTTTCTCATCAGCGAACTCATCGAGCTGCATGACCGCGAGCACTTCGAGATTTTCGCCTATACCTATGGTCGCAATGACGGAACGCCTGAGCGCAAGCGGCTGGAACAGGCATTCGAGCATTTTGTCGATGTGACGCAGCTATCCATTGCCGACACAGCCCGCCAGATTCATGAGGACAGCATCGATATTCTGGTAGATCTCACCGGTTTTACACAGAGTACGCGTAGCGGGTTGCTGGCTCTGCGCCCTGCGCCCATTCAGGTTAACTGGCTGGGCTTTCCCGGCAGCATGGGAAATGCGCTGTTCGATTACATCCTGAGCGACCCATTCATTACGCCCATGGATCAAGCACAGCAATACAGCGAGCAGCTCGCCCTATTACCCTGCTATCAGCCCAATGACCGAAAACGGCCTGTCGGCATCGCACCGACACGCGCTGCGGCAGGCCTGCCGGAACAGGGTTTTGTGTTCTGCTGCTTTAACCAGACTTTCAAGATCACGCCGCCAATGTTCGACATCTGGATGCGGCTGTTGCAGTTAGTGCCGGGCAGCGTCTTATGGCTGCTGGAATGCAACCGCTGGGCGAAGGATAACCTGCTCAGTGAAGCCCAAACACGAGGTATCAAGCCGGATAGATTGGTATTCGCGCCGCGTGTGCCGATTGCCGAGCACTTGGCGCGCCATGCACTGGCCGACCTGTTTCTCGACACCCTGCCCTACAACGCGCATACCACGGCCAGCGATGCACTGTGGATGGGTGTTCCGGTCATCACCTGCCCGGGTGCCACCTTCACCTCGCGCGTGGCCGGAAGCCTGCTGCAGGCGGCCGGATTGCCCGAGCTCGTCACATCATCACTCGCCGGATACGAAAACCTCGCGTTGCGACTGGCGACAGAGCCATCATTGTTGCAATCCATGAAAGAAAAACTGCACACGACCAAAGACAGCATGCCGCTGTTTAACATGCCGGAATTTGCCAGAAATCTGGAACAGGCTTACCGGCACATATGGCAGCGCTGGCAGGATGGGCAGCCGCCTGCATCTTTCAGCATGGGATGAGCTGCGTGGCAACTGCCATGCGGCTTGTGATACATTAAGCCCAGCTAACAAGGACAACGATAAATGGCCGCCATTGATATCACGCCCGTTCTCAAATTCATGGTTGAGAAAAACGGTTCCGACCTCTTCTTCAGTACCGATGCTGCAATCCACATGGAAGTCGAAGGCAAGACTCTGCCAGTCAACAACCAGGTCATGGCGCCCGGCATGGTCAAGGAGATCGCCTATTCGCTGATGAGCCAGGACCAGATCCGGGAGTTCGAAGAAACGCTGGAGATGAATTTCGCCTACAGCATCCCCAGCATCGATAACGCACGCTTCCGGGTAAATGTGTTCAGGCAGCGCAGCGATGTCGCCATGGTGATCCGCTGCATCAAGGCCACCATCCCTACCTTCGAGAATCTCGGTCTGCCGCCCATTCTCAAGGACCTGATCATGCGCCAGCGCGGTCTGCTGCTGGTCGTGGGCTCGACCGGCTCGGGTAAATCCACCACGCTGGCCTCGATGATCGACTATCGCAATGAGAACAGCACCGGCCACATTCTGACGCTGGAAGACCCCATCGAATTCATCCACCGCCACAAGAAATCCATCGTGGATCAGCGCGAGGTAGGCATCGATACGCTGTCGTTTGAAAACGGCCTCAAGAATGCCATGCGGCAGGCACCCGACGTCATCCTGATCGGGGAAATCCGCGATATGGAGGGCATGAAACAAGCCATGGCCTATGCTGAAACCGGCCACTTGTGTTTGGCGACCCTGCACGCCAATAATGCCAATCAGGCCGTCGAACGCATCATTTCGTTCTTCCCGCCCGAAGGCAAAGCCGGCCTGCTGCTGGGGCTGTCGCTCAACCTCGTGGCCATCGTTTCGCAACGGCTCATTCCGGGCACGCAAGCCAAGCGCGTCCCCGCCATCGAGGTGCTGATCAACATTCCTTATATCTCCGACCTTATCCAGAAATCCAAGCTGGAAGAAATCAAGGAAGTCATGAGCAACAACAACGATATCGGCATGTGCACCTTCGACCAGTCGCTGTTCCAGCTCTTCAGTGCAGGCAAAATCAGCGAGGACAATGCCTTGGCGGCCGCCGATTCGCGCAACGACCTCTCACTCAAGATACGCTTCGCCAAGGAAGGCGCGCGCGGCGGTTTCGGCGCTTAAAGCGCCTGCTTGATGTACTTGTTGTTGAGCCGGACCGCCAGCGACCCCAGGCAGAACAGCGCAATCCCGATAATCACCAGTGAAATCGGCCAGCCGACCGTGTTGGCGAAATGCTCCGCCGTGAAATAGCCGATATAACCCAGCATGGCCAGCGTGCTGACGAACAGCATGGCACGGCTGCGGACCCAGGTGCTCAGGAAAATCATCAGGGCTGCAATTCCAAGATATACGATCTCCTGTGACGTATCCTTGACCAGATCGAACAGCGCCCACAGGAACATTGCAGATCCCACGAAATACCAGAATCCAGCAATGGCAGCATGCCTGGACTGATTCAACGCATATGCCAGGCACAGCAGAGAAGCACCAATCACGGTGCTGATCAGATTGGGCTTGAAGTCCCAGATATCGAACAGCGTGACAAAGAACGCAGCCCCGAAAAAGATCGCGCCAAAGGCCAGCAGGCTGCGCTGCCTGGCCCAGAATGTCAGTCCATGTTGCAGCAGCATGTAGGCCGTCATAAACAGAATGCCGTAACGCCTGTCGCCGCCCATCGCGTATTCATTGAGCATGACCAGGATACCCAAGGGCTGCAGGATGGCAGAAATCAGGAATAGCGGCGTCGCAGCCCGCTGGTAGTTTTTGTCACCCAGGCAGACCAGCGCCAGGATATACGCAGCAAAACCGACACCCAGGGTGACCAGTATGCGCGCTTCGGAATTGAAGTCACGCCAGTACATCGAGATGAAAACGCCGATGCCGGCGAAAATGAAAATACCGCCGATATAGCTGAACAGCCGCGCCACAATGCCTGACGACTGCTTTTGTTTATCAGGCATCGTCAGCGCCTGCCGGATATCTTCCAGCGTCAGACCATGATTTCTGGCGAGTTTCGTGATCTCCAGCAGCGCATCATCCCGATCGGTCATGGCTATTCCGGCCTCTTGACCTGTTTGTCGACCAGCCAGCCGATGAACTGCAGATTGCCGGCGGAGTAAGTGTCGCCAAAGCTGCTGGGCACGCGATAGGCGGATTTACCTTTCACGATGCGGTAGCCCTGGTTGCGGTAGCCGCCAAAAAATAGCTCGGACATGAGGCCGCCGTTGCCATAGCTGGGGCCTTCGAAGCTGTAGCCGTCGGGTGCCCGGCTGGAGGTGTCTATCTTCATGCCCTGGGTTTCAGGCAAAACAATTTCGCTCTGGTCGGCCATATTGCTGATCCGACCCTGATCGTAGTGAATTTCCCTGACGGCGTCGTTGGCAGCGTTGAACACCAACAGCTTGCGTGTGTAACGTGTGGGATTATGGCTGTCGTTCTTTCCGGTGCGGGCTTTCAATACGCCGTCATGCACGACAAATTCGAAATCGCGGCTAGCCGCTGTCTGATAATCGTAACGCACCACCGAGAACAGCAGTTCGTATTGGGGAGGTGTGCCCAGCGACTGGGGCAGCACGCTGGTCAGGAAGAACAAAAGCACCAGTACCAGAGGCAGGCTGATGCCCATGATCAAGACGAGATTTTCCCTGATGAATTTCTTCATGGCTGCCCATTTGTGAATTGTTATGCGCTACTGTATTGAAAACGGAACGGCGTGTCTAAGCTTTCTCTGCACGCGCGACGAACAGAGATGCTGCCACGATTAGGATGCCGCCCACCCACTCCCGCATATCCATGCTTTCTCCGGCCAGCCAGTAAGCGGCGATGGCTGCGACAACGAGCTCGAACAGGAATATGACCGCAGCCTGCGTCACCGGGATATGCGTGATGCCATACTGCACGCCCAGTGTCGTAATCATCAGCGCAGCCCCTATGCCGATGATCATGAGCCAGTGTCCAGATGGAATCGCCTGCGGCATGACAAAGCCCTGATCAAGGATAGGCATGCACAGCAGCGCTACCAGGGTAACGCCGCACCACACCGCCAATGACTTTGCCTGTAGCGTGAGCTGTTTCGCGCGGCGCGTCAGCACATTGGTTAAAGCGAAGGCGACGCCGGCAGATAACCCCAGCCACTCGGCTGAGTTCTGCGGTAGCGGGAATCCAGATGCAGGCTGCCACAGCATGATAAATGCGCCGGCGAGCGAAGCAATGATGGCCGCGATGCCCAGCGGGCCAGTGCGTTCACCCAGCCAGTAGTGCGCCAGCGCCAGCGTCCATAACGGGGACAGGTAGAACAGCAGCATCACGCGCATGACCTGACCGTCTAGAATCGCGAGCACGTAAGCCAGATTGGTCCAGCCGGCCGCCAGGCCCAGCCAAAGCATGGAGCCGAACATGCCTTTCATCTGCGGCAGGTAGCGTGCAAAGATGGCCAGCCCGATCAATACGGTGATGCTGTAAGTATAGAAGGTTGATGCCGCGCCGGAGATTCCAGCCTCCTGCAGCAGCCGATAGGGATACCAGATGAGGCCCCAGCCGGTAGCTGCGATCAGCAGGCCGCCAGTGGCTAGGTAATTCGGTTTTGTTTTTGTGTTGCGCATGAAGGTCACTATAATTCCGGCCTATGAATCCAAATCTCAACAAACTCCAGCCTTACCCATTCCAGCGCCTGCGAGACCTGTTCAAGGGCATCACACCGAACGCAAGGTATTCGCCTATCAATTTGTCCATCGGCGAGCCCAAACACGAGACGCCAGCCTTCATCAAGCAGGCATTGGCGGAAAACCTGGGTGGGCTGGCGAATTATCCCACGACTGCGGGCAGCCTCGAATTGCGGCAGGCCATATCTGCCTGGTTGAGCAGGCGTTACGGCATTCCTGCTCTGGATCCCGAGAAAGCGATTCTGCCCGTCAACGGCAGCCGCGAAGCGTTGTTCGCTTTTGCCCAAGCCGTGATCGATAGTTCAAAGCCTGCACCGGTCGTCATAGCGCCCAATCCCTTCTACCAGATTTATGAAGGCGCGGCCTTGCTCGCGGGCGCCGAGCCCTACTATATCAACACGCTGCCGGAAACCGGCCATGCCATGGATTTCGGTGCCGTGCCGGATAATATCTGGCAGCGCACGCAGCTGGTCTATGTGTGCTCACCCGGCAACCCGTCCGGCAAGGTCATGAGCCTGGATCAGTGGCGAGAGTTGTTCGCGCTGTCAGACCGCTACGGCTTCGTCATTGCCGCCGATGAATGCTATTCCGAAATCTATTTCGACGAAGCCCAGCCGCCAATAGGCGCACTACAGGCTGCACACAAGCTGGGGCGCGACTATTCACGCCTGGTGGTGTTCAGCTCGCTGTCCAAGCGCTCTAATGTACCCGGCATGCGCTCGGGTTTTGTAGCCGGTGACGCACAAATCCTGGAGAAATTCCTGCTCTACCGCACCTATCACGGCTGCGCCATGAGCCCTGCGGTACAGGCTGCCAGCATCGCAGCGTGGAAGGATGAAGCGCATGTCGTTGAAAACCGCCGCCTCTACGCGGAGAAATTCAGCACGGTCACCCCGATGCTCGGCAGCTCGCTTGAAGTGGAAATGCCGGATGCCGCCTTCTATCTGTGGGCACGTGCGCCCATGTCAGATACCGAATATGCACAGACGCTATATCGCGACTATAACGTGACGGTATTGCCGGGCAGTTACCTTGCCCGCGATGCGCACGGCATCAACCCGGGCAAGGGATTTGTCAGGCTGGCCCTCGTGGCATCGCTGGAAGAATGCCTGCAAGCGGCGCAACGTATGCGCTTGATATAGGAACAAACAACTTTAAACAATCATTTCAAGATATTGTTTAATAATATCTTTCGTTTTATATAACAGAGCTTCATCAAGGCAATCCAGCTCTGCCGTATCGTCCATGCTGCGCAGCCAGGTCAGTTGCCTTTTGGCGAGTTGGCGTGTGGCAGCAATGCCCTTTTGCGTTAACTCAGGTAGGTTGTATTCTGCATCCAGGTATTGCCACGTCTGGCGATAGCCAACGCAGCGCATGGAAGGCATATCTGCATATAACGCTGGATACTGCGTGCGCAGTCTGTGCACCTCCTCAACAAGCCCCTGCTCCATCATGTCCTTGAAGCGCACTGCAATGCGCTCATGCAGCACGGAGCGATCGGAAGGCACCAGGGCCAGTTTAAGCAGGCGATAAGGCAAGGTTTCGCCAGCGCTTTGTTTGTAGATCTCCGACATCCGCTGACCAGTGATCTCCCAAACCTCCAATGCGCGCTGAATGCGCTGTGCATCGGTTCTCTCAAGCCGCGCTGCAGTTTCGGCATCTACTTGCGCCAGTCGCGCATGCATGGCCGGCCAACCTTGTGTGCGGGCCTCTTCTTCCAGCCTGGCGCGTATGACCGCATTGGCTTCCGGGAGATTGCTTAAGCCGCCCTGCAACGCCTTGAAATACAACATGGTGCCGCCGACCAGCAAAGGCACCTTGCCGCGCGAAGTGATGTCATCCATGAGCTTTAGCGCATCCGAACGGAACTGCGCCGCCGAATAGGCCTCAGTCGGCTCGATGATGTCGATGAGATGGTGCGGCGCCTCTGCCAGAGTATTGGCATCCGGCTTGGCGGTGCCAATGTCCATGCCGCGGTAGACGAGCGCGGAATCCACGCTAATGATCTCGAATGGAAACTGCTGCACGAGCTCCACAGCCAGCCCTGTCTTGCCACTGGCGGTCGGCCCCATGAGGAAAATCGCGGGCGGCAGCGTTTTCTCCATCAGGAAACCAGCATGCGCAACCGGTACCAGCCCTTACCGATCAGCTCGTGGGTAAGAATATAGGCATCACGTAGCGCCCCGGCGGAAGGCAAAAAGGCAAACACATCGGTCTGGTAGCGCGTGGTAAAGGCCATGGGCGCGGGCACCACATCGAAACCCGCATTGCGGAAAGCCATGACAGAGCGTGACATATGCCAGGCATGCGTCACCAAATAGATTCTGCTGATGCCTTCACGCTTGAGAATCTCGGCACTGAAGCGTGCATTCTCGAAGGTATTGATGGCCTTATCCTCGGCCCAGCGCACCGGCACCTGAAAATCCTCCTGCATGCGTTTCTGCATCAGCACGCCTTCAGGAAGATGGTCGTTGACCGCCCCGCCCGTCACGAGGATGGGCAGACCAGTCGATCGGTGCAGTTTTGCGCCATAGCTCAGACGCTGCAGGGTGACATTGCTGACCGTTTCGCTGCCGCCGTATTCCGGCGCGCTGAAATACAACCCGCCGCCAAGCACGGCGATGGCTTGTGCATCGCTTGCCGTTGGGCTGGTAACTGGCCGAAATTCCGATTCCAACCATCGCATGCCGCTTTCAACAACGATTGGTGTAGAGAAAAACCACAGCAGTGCAAAACCAGTAAAGAGCAGCGCTCTACCTATTTTTGGCCGAGAGCCCAGCAGCAGTAGCCCTGCACCCAGAAGCAATAAGAGATTGAACGGCGGCAGCAGGAAAGCAGCGATGAAATTGGTGATGGCCCATTCCATTACTTACCCCGCATAAACATCTTGTCCAGCTCACTCATGGTGACTTGAAACCATGTCGGGCGGCCGTGATTGCATTGTCCGGAGCGCTCGGTGGCTTCCATATCACGCAGCAGCGCGTTCATTTCAGGAATGGTCAGGCTGCGGTTGGCGCGGACGGCGGCATGGCAGGCCATCGTGCCCAGCAATTCATTGCGGCGTTCGGTCAGGGCACGTGACGCACCGAATTCGCGCAGGTCGCGTAGCACATCACGCGCCAGCGCCACGGCATCAGCACCTTGCAGCATAACGGGAATGGCGCGCACTGCCAGCGTGGTAGGCGATAAGGCTGCTATGTCGAAACCTAGCTTGTGCAGATTGCCTTCGGTGAATGCAATCTGCTCTTCAACGGTAGCGACTTCGAGCCTGTCGGCGTTGAAGCTTACGGGAATCAGCAGCGGCTGCATGGGTACTTCGCGCTGATCCAGCGCGTTCTTGAGTTTTTCATACATGATGCGTTCGTGCGCTGCGTGCATGTCCACGACAATGAGACCCTGCCTGTTCTGCGCCAGCACATAGACGCCATGCAGCTGGGCGACAGCGAAACCCAATGGATAATCCGCAGACGCGTCAGGCTCGTTCTCCAGCTCGGCGGCATAACAGACCGGGCTGGCATATTCGCGCCGCTCGTTCTGCATATCTTCCCTGCTGCCGAACAGCACCTTGTAGAAATCCTGCGGCTGGTTGGCGCGCAGATCCATTTGCGATTGCCACGTCGGGTAATTCACTGACTCAGGTGCCATGAAAGCATTCTGCTCCGGTTGCGGCGCCAGCCCTGCGGGTGTAGCTAGCGCTTTGTGCAGCGCATGGAAAATGAAGCGGTGCACGGATTGCCCGTCACGGAAGCGCACTTCCGTCTTGCTGGGGTGCACATTGACATCAACAAGCGCCGGATCGAGCTCCAAAAACAGCACGAATGCGGGATGCCGATCGTGATGCAGCACATCCTGGTAAGCCTGTCGAATGGCGTGGGCAATGAGCTTGTCGCGCACAAAACGTCCATTCACATAGACATATTGCGTATCGCGGGCGTTGCGTGAGAACGTGGGCTTTGCCGCCATGCCCCACAGCCGCATGGTGCCCGCGTTCTCGTCAATAGAGATGGCCTCAGCCGCAAAATCATCGCCCAGCACTTCGGCAAAGCGTTTTTCCGGCGCTGACGTCTGCAGCCGCATCAGCGCGCGACCGTTATGCTGCAGCAGGAATGCGACATCCGGGCGCGACAGCGTTATGCGGCGGAACGCTTCTTCACAGTGGGCGAATTCTGTGTTCTCGGTCTTGAGGAACTTGCGGCGCGCGGGCGTATTGAAATACAGATCGTGCACTTCGACGATGGTGCCAACATCGAGCGCTGCGGGCTCTGGCGGCATGATGAAGTTGCCCTCGGAAGCAATGCGCCAGGCGTGGCGTTCATCGCGGTGCCGGCTGGTCAGCTCAGTACGCGAGACGGATGCGATGCTGGCCAATGCCTCCCCGCGAAATCCCAAGCTGGCGACGGTTTCGAGGTCGTCCAATGTGGAAATCTTGCTGGTGGCATGGCGCGTCAGAGCCAACGCAAGGTCGTCCTGCGCCACGCCGTCGCCGTTGTCCGCCACGCGCAACTGCTTGATGCCACCGTTGAGCAGTGCAACATTGATCTCACTACTCTTGGCGTCAAGGCTGTTTTCGAGTAATTCTTTGAGTGCCGAGGCCGGTCTCTCAACGACCTCGCCAGCCGCAATCTGGCTGATGAGCTGGTCCGGCAGAAGTTTGATGGCAGGCATGACTGAATTTTACCTTGCTTTAAGGCGCTGCCATATTATTCAGTGGCCCAGCAAACAGATGCAAAATCGGTTCGGCTTCAGCATGTAGCGTTCCCCTGATTTTTCCGAGCGAGAAACCAAAATTCCTGAAATTCAAGCGTTTATCACCTACCTGGATCAGCACCCTGGCCTGGTGGCCATCCTGCATGCCGCGGTGTCGGTTCTTGCCCTATTGTTGCTGGGCATCCTGGCCATGCGGCAGACACGTGCCCATCAGCGCGCCCTGCTTGCCGTTCATGAGCAGGAAAGAGCCGCAAATGCCCTGCATCTGGCCGCCGCGCTTAATACCATTGCCAGGGAGACTGCTGACTCCATCATGTTTTCAGTCAAGGGGCTCAACAGCCCGCAAAAAGTGCACGACATTGCCAACGGCACGCATTATTTCCGCCGCGAAGGCGTAGCTATCCATCTGCGCAGCCTGCAGCAGATTCCCCTGCATCAGCTGGCTGCGACCAACCTCATGCGGCTGGCGCTCAACCTGGCTGGACTGGCCGAGCAGGTTCAGGACGCGACTGAGACCATACTGCGCAGCCGCGAGATGATGGACAAGCAAGCATTCGACATCTTCTTCAACGAGATGGACCAGATGGCCAGCTCGGCTGACGATATTGCCCGTGCCATCCAGAACGATGTGGAGCTGCCGCGCGTGTCGCGTTAAGTCCAGCCGTCATCGAGGGCGGATTCCAAGCCGCCTCAATCCCTGAGTCATCAATCACGACAACTCCCTGGTTGGGTTGGAGCCTTGCCGGAAAGCCCTTATACTCAAGCCATACTGCAGCGTTCGCGCTGTTTTTTATTTCAGGCAACTTGCGAGGTTTACCCATGAGCCGTTTATTCGGAGATCAGCACCGTGAACTGCAGGACGATTTTGGGACGCGCCAGCTGGCGGATCGCATCGAAGAAATCGCCTGCGTGACCGAATTCAGCGATGAAGCCAAGGGTTTCATCGAATCGCAGGACATGTTCTTCCTGGCAACCAACGACCATAACGGCCGGCCTACCGTCTCCTACAAGGGCGGCGGTGTCGGCTTCGTCAGGGTGCTCGACGAGAAAACCCTGGTGTTCCCTAATTACGATGGCAACGGCATGTACATGTCCATGGGTAATATCGATCTCAACCACGAGGTCGGCATGCTGTTCATCTCATTCGAAAAACCGCACCGCATTCGCGTGCAAGGTACGGCAACCGTGTCGCGTGATGATCCGCTGTTGGCCGAATATCCGGGCGCGGACATGCTGGTGCGCGTGACGCTTTCCGAGATGTGGCAGAACTGCCCGCGCTATATCCATCGTTACCAGCGCAAAGACTCCTCACGCTATGTGCCAAAGACTGAATGCGAAACGCCCATGGCCGGCTGGAAGCACATCGACATCGTGCAGGATGTGATCTCGGACGAGGAAAAGAAAAAGGCTCAGGAAGCCGGCATCATCCCTGCTGAGGAATGGATGGAAAAAGTGAAAACAGGCGACCCCACTGCCTGAGTTCGCGTTTGTGCGTTAAAAAAGCCGCTTAAATGCGGCTTTTATTTTCATGCAGGCTGGCTGGTCAATTGGCAGACTCTTCCATCGCGATGCGCGATTTGACGAGCGAAGGATTGCTGTTGAAGTAATTCTTGATGCCGGTAAGGATCGCCTTCGCCATTTTTTCCTGGTAATCGTCATCGTTGAGCTTGCGCTCTTCTTCCGGGTTGCTGATGAAGGCAGTCTCTACCAGAATGGACGGAATATCAGGCGATTTGAGCACGGCGAATCCAGCCTGCTCCACATCATGCTTGTGCAGTGTATTGATGCCGCCCAGTTGCTTGAGCACCGATTTGCCCAGCTTGAGGCTGTCGTTGATGGTGGCCGTTTGCGATAAATCGAGCAGCGTACGTGCCAGATATGGATCCTTGCCATCCAGGCTGACGCCGCCGATGAGGTCTGACTCATTTTCCTTGCTGGCCAGATAGCGGGCCGAGGCGCTGGTAGCACCGCGCTCGGATAGCGCAAACACCGAGGAACCACGCGCCTGTGGTTTGACGAAGGCATCGGCATGGATGGAAACGAACAAGTCTGCTTTCAGCTTGCGCGCCTTCATGACACGACCCTGCAGCGGAATAAAGTAATCGCCATCGCGCGTAAGCACAGCGCGCATGTGGGGTTCCGCATCCACCAGTTGCTTGAGTTTCTTGGAGATGGCGAGTGTCACGTGCTTTTCATGTGAGCCCTTGGCCCCGCGTGCCCCCGGATCCTCACCGCCATGGCCGGCGTCAATGACGACAATGAATCGGCGATCAATCTGAAATAGCGGCTGTTCCGGCAGCTGCGGTTGTGGCATCGGAACCGCCATCGGATCCTTGTCAAGGATGGCAGTATCAGCACCGGGAACGCTTGGAATATTGTCAGCCAGTACAGCGGTATCGGCCGGCACATCGCCGGGCACTGTGAGCGGTTTGTCGCCAGGACTGTTGAGCTGATTCAACAGGGCGACCAGCGGATCTACCATCGGATAAACATCGATGACCAGGCGATGCTTGTATTCACCGGCAGGAGGCAGCACGAAAATCTCCGGTTTGATGTCCGTACGCAGGTCAATTACCACGCGCACTACGCCAGGCTTGAAATAGGCTGAGCGTACTTGCTGGATGTAAGGGTCGTTAGGCTGGATTTTCTGCGTGAGTGTCTTGAGCGCATCGCTGAGCTCGACATTTTCCATGTCGACCACCAGGCGCTTGGGATTATCCAGCACTAGCATGCTGTGTTTGATGGGGGTGTTTGCTTCAAGCGTAATGCGGGTGTAATCAGGAGCCGGCCAGACGCGCGCTTCACTGATAACGATAGCGGCTTGTGCCATCTGAAGAAAGCCTAGCTGGGCGAAGATCACCGCGACCAGCGCAAAGGCTGCCCTGCTAAATAACATAAGCTTCAAGGCTCCGCCTTCCAGCGTCGGTGTTTGCTGTCATCACTCCCTTTCGGCCTTGGCCCTCTGGTGTCAGCTGAATATCTATGTCCGGCTGCGGCAGCAGGCCGCTTGCTTTTTCAGGCCATTCCACAAAACATACAGATTGTGCGTTGAAGTAGTCGCGAAAGCCCGAAGCCTCCCACTCTTCCGGATCCACAAATCTGTATAAATCAAAATGATACAGAGTTAATCCAGAAATTACGTAAGGTTCAACTAAAGTATACGTTGGACTTTTCACTTTGCCAACATGTCCAAGCCCATGAAGCAGGCCGCGAACCAGGGTAGTCTTGCCCGCACCAAGGTCGCCGTGCAGATAAATAACCAGACCCGGCTGTATGGCAGTCGCCAGACGTGCCCCAAATGCCAGCGTGGCGGTTTCGTCAGGCAGGTGGAGTGTAAAATCAAACATATGCAATCCAGAAACTCATTCTTCGAGCGAATTGCGGCGTCCCATGCTCGATCATGTGTAGCCTATCAGCACCATATATCTGCGAGATTGGCTGTGCGGCTTCTTGCACTTCATCCTGAAGTACGTTTTGGAGGTTCTCTTGTCTGAGGTTTTCAGAAACTGGGAGACTCTTGCGACTGACATCAAACGTTGGGGTTTGGAGCTCGGATTCAGTCAGGTCGGCATCACCGACACCGATTTGTCGGCTGCTGAAGAACGCTACCGGCACTGGCTGCTCAAGGGGTTCCATGGTGCCATGGATTATATGGCAAAACATGGGGATAAACGCACGCGGCCTGCCGAGCTGATACCCGGCACGTTGCGCGTGATTTCGGTGCGCATGGATTATCTGCCGCCTGCTGCGGCCGATAGCGAAGCAGTCATGAATAGTGGCGAGCAGGCTTTCATTTCTCGTTATGCACTGGGGCGCGATTATCATAAAGTGCTGCGTAACCGCCTGCAGAAGCTATGCGATCGCATCACGGGCAGCATTGAGTCGCAGGAATTCAACTATCGCGTATTCACCGACAGCGCGCCCGTGCTGGAGGTCGAGCTGGCACAGAAGGCCGGTTTGGGTTGGCGCGGCAAGCACACCCTGCTGCTGTCTCGTGAAGCGGGATCATGGTTTTTCCTGGGGGAGATCTATACCGATTTGCCGTTGCCTATTGATGTGCCCGGACAGAATCATTGCGGCACCTGCAACGCCTGTCTGAATGTGTGCCCCACCCAGGCCATCGTTGCGCCTTATGAGGTGGATGCCCGGCGCTGCATCTCCTATTTGACCATAGAACTCAAGGACAGTATTCCGGAAGAATTGCGACCATTGATAGGGAATCGTGTCTACGGTTGTGACGATTGCCAGCTGACCTGTCCGTGGAATCGTTTTGCCCAGACTACGCAGCAGGATGATTTCCACGTGCGTCACGGGCTGGATAACATAACGCTGGTGGAATTATTCGGCTGGGATGAAACGACTTTCAGGGAGAAGATGGCCGGCAGCGCGATCCATCGTATTGGTTACAAGCAGTGGCTGCGCAACCTGGCGGTAGGTCTGGGCAATGCGCCGGGTACGCCGGAGGTGATCGCGGCACTGGAAATGCGGCAGGAGGACGATTCAGCGCTGGTACGCGAACACGTGCAGTGGGCGCTGGAGCGCCACCGTCAAATTAACCGGGCAGCTCAGGTCCAAGCAGTTGACTAAGGTTTGGCTGCTGTTGCAGGCGCTGTGGCAGCTTTCTTCTCGGGCTGAGGCAGGGGTTCCGTGAACACGCAGCGCTCATATCCGTAATTGCCGCCGTTGTCGTCCGGTTCGTAGTAACGCTTGTGGAAAGTGCGTCGACGGCTGCTTTCGTCAAAAATGGCATGTCCGATGCTGTGGCCGCGACCGTAAACGCTTTTCCCGTTGAATTGAAAGCTGATGGCCATGAAATGGCGATCGGCCATTGCCTGACCTGCGTATTTTGTTCCGTTGGAAGTTTCCGTCGTGTATTCGTAAGCGCCGAAACGTCCTTGACTGCTGATCGGGTTCAGTTTTAGCGTGACTTTGACTTCATAATCGCCGACCAGCTCGTTGCTGCCGGTGCAGCTGTAAATCCCGCTATAATCCTTCCCCTTAAATGGGGCCTTGGCCTGCGCACCCAAAGCAAAGGTCAGCAGAAGTGCAGCCAGAACAGTTTTTCTCATGGTCTTCTCTTGATACTTTCCAACGGAATATAGTTCAACAGCGAAGAATGCAATGTGCGGTAACCGATTTCCCCAACACAAGCCCTGCATTATGATACGCGCCTACGACTGAGCGGCCGGCACTCTACCACAAACAAAACATTATGCCTTCATCCGAAACCGTTTACACCGGCAAGCAGCGCGATTACTGGCGCTACGCCGCATTCAACCTGCTGTTGCTGATTCTCCTCGCCACCTGGTATTTCCTGCAAAACCGCCCTGTGATGCTGGCCGAACCCCAGCTGCAGAACGGCAAGCTGCAATGTGTCTCCTATGCACCCTATTACCAGAAAGGCCGCTCCCCTTTCATCCCGCTGACGCTCACAACCGAGGATCAGATCGAGCAGGATCTGGCGCTGTTATCGAAACGCTTCAATTGCGTGCGCACCTATTCGGTTGACCAGGGGCTGGATTATGTTCCGGAAGCCGCCTCCAAGATAGGTATGAAGGTATTGCTGGGTGCCTGGATCGGCTGGACCAAGGTCGACAACATGCGCGAGCTGAATCTGGCCATTCAGCGCGCCAATGAATTTCCGGATACTGTCAGCGGCCTGGTAGTAGGCAATGAAGTCCTGTTGCGGCGTGAGCAGACCATGCCAGCCATGCAGTCATATATTGAATACGCCCAGCAGCACACCGAGGTGCCGGTCACTTATGCGGATGTGTGGGAATTCTGGCTCAAGAACCGCGACCTGGAGCCTTCGGTGGATTTCGTCACCGTGCACATCCTGCCCTACTGGGAAGATATCCCCCGCTCCATTGAGGATGCAGATGAGCATGTCGAAATCATCATGCACAAGCTGCAGAATGTGTTCAGCAAATCGCTGCTCATTGGTGAAACCGGCTGGCCTTCAGTTGGCCGCCAGCGTGGCGTAGCCATGCCCAGCCAGGTCAACCAGGCCAGGTATTTCCGTGAATTCGTAGGGAATGCCCATGAGCACGGCTGGAATTACAATCTCATTGAAGCTATGGACCAGCCGTGGAAGCGCGTGCTTGAAGGCACAGTAGGCGGCCACTGGGGTCTTTACTCAAGCACACTTGAGCCCAAGTTTGATTTCAGTGGACCCGTCGTCGAGCGGCAGGACGGATGGAAACCGCTGTGGTTCGCGTTGGCCGGTGCTGCCATTTTCGGCGGTCTTGTTATGCGAGTTGGCGAACAGCGCAAAAGCCTGCGCTGTGGAATGGTAAGTCTGGGTGCCCTTGTGGGGTTGATGCTGCCGTTACAGATTTCCTATCTGACAACTGCACCGCGGGACGCTATTGAGTGGATTGCATTGGGTGGTACATTGGTGATTGGCTTGATTGTGCTGTTATGCATGCCTTTCCTGGCGAAAGGCAATAGGAACCCGGACAGCCTGGCGCAGCGTGCGAGGCGGCTGACCTTGGCAGCGCTGCTCATGCTGGTTGCGGGCGCTGCATTGGCGAGTTACCTGCTGGCGACCGATGGCAGATATCGCGATTTCCCACTGGCACTTTTCCTGCTTCCTGTATTGCAGCTTTCCATTGGGTTGCGTTTGCTGCATATCCAGCTCGACCACCTCTGGCGCAGACTTTTTTACTGGATCAGTGCCATTGCAGTCGGCACAGCATTGGTTTGCATCCTGCTGGAACCTAACAACGTGCAGGCAATCATATGGGCTTGTGTGACCGTCCTGCTGGCCTACGCTTCCGGCATCAAAGCTTGTTCAACAATTGTTATGAAGAAAACCGTCTGATGGCTTCCCGATTCAAAAGCAAGTTGATTGAGCGCCTGTCGGTGCCCATCATTTTTGCCTTGGCACTCGCCTTTGTCCACTTCTCGATCTGGGCCATTGCCAACCGCGCATTGCCCATGATGGATGCGCCGCCCATCATCAACGGCTTCGCCTATAGCGGATTCCAGCTCAATCAGAGCCCGATGGAGCGCAAATTCCCGACGACTGCCGAGCTTGAGGAAGACATCAAGCTGCTGCAGCCCTATTCCGACCGCATCAGGACCTACAGCTCCCTGGAAAACGCACAGGTCGTCGACCTTGCTTACAACCACGATATCCGCGTAACGGCAGGCGCCTGGCTGGATTCTGACAAAAAGAAGAACGAGCTGGAACTCGAAGCCCTGCTGGAAAAGGTTGACGAGTACCCCAATATCGAGCGCGTAGTGGTGGGCAACGAAGTGCTGCTGCGCGGCGATCTGACCAAGGAAGAGCTCATCTCTTACCTGGACCGCGTGCGAGAGGAAGTCGGCATTCCGGTATCCACCGCGGAGCCGTGGCATGTGTGGCTCAGAAACCCGGAAATGGTCAAGCATGTGGACTTCCTGGCCGTGCACCTGCTGCCCTACCACGAAGGCGTGCCGGTAGAGGATGCAGTGGATTATGCCTTCCAGCGCTACCAGGAGCTCATGGATACGTTTCCGCGCAAGCGCATCGTCATCACTGAAATCGGCTGGCCTAGTCGCGGCCCGACCATAGACGCCGCAGTGGCATCCCAGGTAAACCAGGCACGGTTTGTGCGCGAATTCCTGGCCAAGACCGCCCATCAGAATTACGATTACTACCTCATGGAAGCCTTCGACCAACCCTGGAAAGTGGATGTCGAAGGCTGGGCCGGCGCCTACTGGGGCATGTTCGATGCCGAGCGCAATGAGAAATATTCGTTGCAAGGCGCCATTCCGGAAGACACACGCTGGATTGACAAGGCGGTCTGGGCCACTGCCTTGGCCTTTCTGCCCATGCTGTTCATCGGTTGGCGCTTCCACCATTGGCGTCTGGGCGGACGTCTTTCCATGGCAATCCTGCTGCAGGCTTGCATCACCACGCTGGTCGTGGCCTGGAATCTGCCGGGCGATTATTACTACACCCTGCGTGACTTCGTCATCCTCATGGGCCTCATCATCGCCATGTCGTTGACATCGGCCGTGCTCATGATTTATGGCGTGGAATTCAGCGAAGTGATGTTCAAGGGCCGCTGGTTCCGCGCTTTCAAGCGTGCTGAACCGCTACCGCACGAGCAGGAGAAATTCGTATCCGTGCATCTGGCCTGTTATAACGAGCCGCCGGAAATGGTGATTGCCACCATCGACAGCCTGACCAAGCTTGATTATGTGAATTTTGAAGTGCTCGTCATTGACAACAATACGCGCGACGAAGCCTTGTGGAAGCCGGTGGAAGCGTACATGGCGAAGTTGCCGTCCAACTTCCGATTTTTCCATCTGCCGCAATGGCCAGGATTCAAGGCCGGCGCGCTGAATTTTGCGCTGGAGCAGACCGACCCGCGCGCTGAGGTCATCGGGGTGGTGGATGCCGATTATGTGGTCACCCCCGATTGGCTGGCCGGACTGGTGCCGCACTTCATGGATGACAAGGTGGCAGTCGTCCAGGCACCGCAGGCGCACCGCGAGTGGGAACACAACTTCTTCCGCCGCATGAGCAATTGGGAATTCGAAGGTTTCTTCCGCATCGGCATGCATCACCGTCATGAAAGAAACGCGCTGATCCAGCATGGCACCATGACGCTGGTACGGCTGCAATCGCTGAAGGAGGTAGGCGGCTGGTCGGAATGGTGCATCTGCGAAGATACCGAACTCGGCCTGCGGCTGCTGGAAAGCGGTCACGAGTTGCGCTATATCGACGAAACATTTGGCCGCGGTCTCACGCCAGCTGACTTCAAGGCACTCAAGTCGCAACGTTTCCGCTGGGCCTTTGGCGCCATGCAGATACTCAAGCATCACATGCCGCGACTGCTGGGCAAATCCACGCTCAGTTTCGGCCAGCGTTATCACTTCCTGACGGGCTGGTTCGGCTGGATGGGTGATGCCCTGCAGCTCGCCTTCACCATGGGCTCCATCGGCTGGACATTCGCCATGCTGGCATTCCCCAAGTCGTTCAGCCTGCCAGTGGCGATCATGCTCACGCCTATCATCTTCTTCCTGATCTGCAAGGGCGCGCTTGGCCCTGTGCTTTACCGCAAGACCATGAACACGGGCTGGCTGGATATCCTCGGTGCCTCGCTAGCCAGCCTGGGCCTGTCTCATTCCATCGCACGTGGCGTAATAATGGGGCTGATCCAGAAAAGAGGCATTTTCAAGCCAACCGCCAAGGGTAAAGGCGCCGGCGGCAAGCTGAACTTCTTCGATCCGATACGCGAGGAATCGCTGTTGTTGCTGGCCCTGCTGGTTAGCGCTGCGGCGATGTTGTACATGCGTGGTTTTGACAATCTTGATGCCCAGCTATGGGTCACCATGCTGGCTTTGCAGTCGCTACCCTACTGGAGCGCACTGACCTGCCAGATTATTGCCAAGATGCCGGAAAAGAATGTCCCTGCGCCTATTCCGCAAGTCGTGCCCGAGGCCGCAGGTTTCGATTAAAGCCTGGTGTTTGATTGAAGCTCGGAGAGTAGTGCCGCGCCGATAATGCCGGCCTGGTCTCCGCTGTTGGATATCCGCACAGCAAGATTCCCTCGCAATGCGGGAATCAGATCGGCTTGCAGTCGGCCGTTGAATACTGTTTCCATCAGGTCCCAAGCGTTGCTGAGTCCGCCGCCTATCACAACCAGTCTTACATCCAGCACTTTGGCCAGATGGGCAGTCACCTGAGCCAGATACACCCCTGCAAGTTCAAACGCCGCCCTTGCCTTTGCGTCCCCTGCGCGGGCGAGATCTGCAACGCGTATAGCATCAAGCTCGACTCCGCCCGCTAGTGCATAGCTCTGCATTACACCACTGGCTGAAGCGTATTGTTCCAGACAGCCGCGATTGCCGCAGCCACATGGCCTTGCGGCCGATGTGTAATCGACGATGATGTGGCCAACCTCCATGGCTGCGCCATGCTGGCCCGAATAAGGCTGTCCTCGCAATATCAGCCCGCTCCCCACACCTGTCCCCAGGCCAATATAAATCAGGTCTCCTCCGTCTCTGGAAAGGCGGGATTCCCCGTAAGCCGCTGCAGCCGCATCGTTTTCCACAATGACGGGCTTTCCAAGTCTTGCCGAGAGTTCAGACGTCAAGTCAACCCGGTATAAGCCCGGCAGGTTGGGAGATTGCAGCACAGTCTTGTTGATGGGGTCGATAAACCCGGGAAACCCAATGCCGACCGAGCCGACTTGAGGATATGCAAGCAGCATTTCTTGTAAAGGCAAAGCGATGGCATTGAGAATGCCAGCCCAGGCGATATCGGCCGCATTCTCTCGGCAAAGTCTGGCGAAATCCGCATGCAAGCTTTGCAGGCGGATGACACGCGTATTATCTACAACTCCAATACGCAGATTGGTTCCGCCTACATCAACGCCTATGGACAATGTCATAAACTGGTTTATGTTTGCTTCGTAATTTATTGTTTTAAATAACTTCAACTACTACTTGCAGCTGTTCTTTCAAAGCATCTGCCGGCCAGCTGAGTTCAAGGCTGACCGCTTGCATGATTTTTTCGAACCCGGCTTCCGATTGCGAAACGCTGAAGTGCGGTGCGCTAATCAAATGACAAGGGAGGTTGGTATGAATCCTCAACCTGCCTCCCAGAACATCATCTTCCAGCAGCAGTTCGTTGAGCAGAGGCCAAGTATGTGCCTGGCCGAATCCTCCCGCTATTTCGCCATGGACCCTGAAGCGGCCTGCTGGGCCATCGCAGCTGGGCATGGCCAGATTGATTTCCGTCTTGAAGACATCGCCTACAGGCTGAGTAAACATATAAGCCACATGCAGGCTATTGTTGTTGATCTGCAGCGTCTTCTGCACGCCTTGCTCAGAGCGGAAAGCCAGGGTTAAATCTGCAGGCTCCATTTGGTCATACGCGATGGATTGCGCTTTGCCGCCGGTAAGCCAGAAATCGCGGAACAGGGTTTTGCTGCATTCATCCATCGCCAGGTCCGCCGGCAGTATTTCATGCCGGAAGCTGACGCGCTCGTGTGGATTGAAAATACCCTCACCGCTATGTTCATGCGCCGCGTGCAGGTTGATCTTGCGATGATAATGCTCAGCCTGTCGCGTAAGCGTGTCGGCAAAGTTGTGCCGCAGCTTGTAGCTGTCGAATTCGCAAATGGAGGCTGAGCCGTCCAGCTTGACGACGGCTTGCAACTGGCCATTCTGCAGAAAGACTTCGTCATGGCCATCCATGTCGGGATCGCCTACCGTTGTGGATACCCGCGCGGATGCCTTGTCCAGCAATGATTCCAGCGTGAGGATGCCCTTATAGACGGCGCGTCGCAGGTGCGGCAGATACAGGCCGCCGAACAAACCATGCCAATAAGCGTCGTTGGCTTGCGCCTCGTACAGTGCCTCTGTCATGGCAGGTGTTTTCTTGCGCTGAGGCAGATCGTTATATCGTGCGGAAAGCCCCAGCATGCGCTTGTGCATCCAGTTCGACTCCGGATAGCGCATGAAGAAATTGCGCCATATACCGCCGCGGATATAAGGTTTGGTCGTAGCGTATCGCTGGCTGTCGCGCTCCTGCTGCACCAGGTCGGCATAGTGATGTGCAGCAGGTACCGGCAATGTCCATTCGTTCATCTCGATGTAGGAAGCAGTCGGCAGATAAACCACGCCTCGCGTCCGTGCTTTCGCCTCGTACTCCGAATACAGCATGGGCTGAATGACCGGCGACTTGAGCACGCCTTCAATGAAATCCCTCAGCCAGCCGCGTTCGTACACCCATTCATAGGTTTCCGGCCAGATGCCGAATTTTTCGATGTCGTCGAAGTAGATGGCCGCGGCTTCTCCGCCCTCATCAGCCATGCCTTCCAGATAGGCCACGGCCTCATGTGCCGGAGAGAACGGTAGACGGTAGCGCAGGGCTTCGGAGATCGGAAACAGCTTGATGGCGCGGCCATCCTCTTCCGTCGTGAAATAGCCGTTGAGCTCCTCGTTGGGTTTGCCTGTGCACAGGAAGTGGTAGTCATCCACCGTCACATACCGGATGCCAGAATCAACCAGCGCCGGCACCACGGTGCTCTCCCATACCCGCTCTGTCAACCAGGCGCCATGCGGAATCTGGCCGAAATGTTCCTCGATGTACTGCGAGAGTTTTTTGATCTGGCCGATGCGGTCGCGTGAAGGAATGGCGGCCAGCACAGGTTCGGTATAACCTGCCCCGAACAATTCGGCCTGGCCGCGCGCGGCCATTTCCTTGAGCAAAGCCATGTCCTCAGGGAAATGCCGAAGCAGATAGGCCAGCAGCCAGCCGCTGAGGTGGATGGAAAAACGGAAATCCGGGTACGCGTGCAGTACGCGCAGAAATGGTCCGTAACAGCGCGCCCTGGCATCGTCGAGCACGCTTTCGAAATTGCCCACAGGCTGATGCGCGTGCACGCCCAGCAGCAATGCAACGGTTTTGGCCAAGATCTAGCTCCGGGTAATCAGCAAAAGGTTAATCATGATGCGCCTTCTCCACAGCGTCTTCGTGGCCGCGGCGCATGGTTCCGCCTGCAGCGGGGTGTCCGCCACCGTGGCTGATGGGCTGTGATAGCGCTGCAGGCACGTCAAGTTTCAGCAGGCGGTAAAGATTGCTGAGGTTGAGGCGATACAGGCGGTCGAAACTTTCAACACTTTGGGATGGGTTGTAATCTCCGAACCACCAGAACCAGTCCGAACCTTCACATATCGCCAATTGGTGTTCGCACGCTTTTTTTTCCTCGTCACTGAGCCTATCGGCTGCCATGACTTTATCGTATTGCTTTTTCGCTTGGCTCAGCAGATCCCAGGCATGGTTTTTCTCGGCAGAACCTATCCAGGTGCTGAAACTGCCATACACCCAGCTGCCGCCCGCGATGGCAGGCAGTGGTTCAATGGCGATGCCCTGCCATTGTCCGGCTTTCTGCAGAATATCGCTGAATGTAGTCATTTCAATGACAGGATGGTCAGTCAGCGCTTGATAAAGCTCACTAAGGAAATAAAAGCCGTTGTAAGGGTAGTATTCCCATGCGTTTTCGCCGTCCAGGATCACGCTGACAATGGGATTCGTGTCAGGTGCAGCTTCGTTGCGGATGTGCTCCAGCGTCTGGATAAAATCGTGCACTGCCTCTGAGCTGTGCCATTTCGAGTATTCGAAACCCACCTTGTCGGACAGCTGTTCATCGCGGAAAAAGCAGACGATTTCATGCTCGCCGTTCTGAATGCGATAAGGCTTGTACAGATAATCATGACGCGGCGGCAGATCCAGACTGTCAAACGATTTGTAGAGACTGTTGGTCAATACGCCCTCGCCTGTCGCCGCCCAACGCACACCGTGTTCCGCCATGAGGCCCAGCGCAGCCTGCGACACCCCGCCCTCGGCCGGCCACATGCCCTGTGGCGACCTCCCAAAACGATCCGCATGCGATGTCAGCGCCTGCTGGATATGCGCACTGGCGCGCCCACGCCCATCTGGATATTGTCCGCAATGTGGCAAAGGTGCGTATGGCATGGCATCGCGCGTACACTTGAAATCGAGCAGCAAGGGCAATATCGGATGATAGTAAGGCGTGGTGGATATCTCGATCTGGCCGTCTGCCAGCAGTTTTCTGTAGCGCGGAATCAAGTCATTCATGAGTTTGCCGATCAGCGCATATAACGCCAGCCTGTCTTCCACTGTGAACTGGCTGCCTTTTTCCATGAGCTGCTGCACCAATTGGCTGCTGCGGCGCACGCTTTCGCCGGTCCACGCCAGGTGATACCACACAAGCAGGTCAGCCATGTACTGCCCGGAAAGGTAATCAAAAGCCGCGTCGCCTTCCGGGATCAGCGTGTGATAGATGACGTGCAGCTTTTGGTAATGCGGAAAAGGCTCCAGCATTTTTTCGTGATGGTTCTTGAAGCAGCTGTCGATGATGAGCATGCGCTGTTCGGCTGAAATGCCTTCGATCTCGCGTTCAGCCAGCATGGCCAGCAGCGGATCACGCATTTCCCCTGTCTGGAATTGCCGCGCATAGTCTTCCAGCTGATCCAACAACACCGGTACAAAATTGAAGGTGACGCGCGCCTTCGGGTTGGCTTCCAGATGAAAAGCCATGTCGGTGTAATCCTTGATGGCGTGCAGGTAGGTCCACGGCAGCACATATTCACGCGACAGCATGTCGCGATAGTCGGGTTGGTGCATGTGCCAATACAGATTGAGGTAGAGCCTGGGTGTTGCGGATGTCATAACAAGAGAACCTTCAGGCGCAGCCGCGAGGCCACGCGATCATTAACGTACGTGGTAAAGCGTCTGACCCAGCATGTCTGCGGTGACCAGCGTGATGCCTTTTTCGGACACATAAAAGCGTTTGCGATCCTGTTCGGGGTCCACGCCGATTTCGGTGCCATCCGGGATGCGTGCACCACGATCGACCACCACGCGCCGTAGCGTAACGTAACGGCCGATATCCACCTTCGGCAGAATCACGGCATCCTCAATGGTGCTGTAGCTGTTGATGCGCACATCGGAGAACAGCACTGACCTCGCCACTTTCGATCCGCTGATAATGCAGCCGCCCGAGACCAGCGAATCCACTGCCCTGCCGCAGCGTTCTTCATTGTTGAAAACGAACTTGGCGGGCGGCAATTGCTCCTGATACGTCCAGATTGGCCAGTTGCTGTCATACAGGTTCAGCTCGGGAACAACCTTGGTCAGCTCCATGTTTGCTTCCCAGTAAGCATCTATCGTGCCCACATCCCGCCAGTAATAATTGCCGTCCGTCGCGCCAACGCAGCTGTCATTGAAACGGTGCGCGTATACCCGGTATTTGTTGATGAGATACGGGATGATGTTCCGGCCGAAATCATGGGCCGAGCTGGAGTCATCCGAATCGCGAATGAGCTGTTCGTACAGAAACGCAGCATTGAACACGTAGACCCCCATGCTCGCCAGCGCCTGGTCCGGATTGTCAGGCAGGCCCGGCGGATTCGGTGACTTCTCGATAAAGCTGACCACGCGGTCATCGCTATCCACACCCATCACGCCGAAAGCCTTGGCATCCTCGATCGGCACGTTGATGCAGGCTACCGTCATATCGGCCTTGTTGCGCACATGCGCCGCCAACATCTGACCGTAATCCATCTTGTAAATATGATCGCCGGCCAGGATCAGCACATATTCGGGGCTCAGCACCCGCAAGATGTCGAGGTTCTGGAACACGGCATCAGCGGTACCTTTGTACCACTGCTCCTGAATGCGCTGCTGTGCGGGCCATAACTCAACGAATTCATTGAATTCACCGCGCAGGAAACCCCAGCCGCGCTGGATATGCTGGTTCAGACTATGTGATTTGTACTGCGTGACAACGCCGATGCGGCGTATTCCAGAATTGATGCAGTTGGAAAGGGGAAAATCGATGATGCGAAACTTCCCGCCGAAGGGCACAGCAGGCTTGGCACGCCAGTTGGTCAAATCCCGCAACCGGCTGCCGCGGCCACCCGCCAGAATCAGCGCGACCGTATTTTTGGTAAGTGCGCTGATAAACCGGGAAGAAGTTGAATCCTGCTGCATTTTTGCGCCTCCTGATTTATAGTCTGGCTTAACGCTATACCCATGAATACGCAGGTACTAGCGCTTTCCGAACAGAGGATTACGAGCCATTATAGGCATGATGGCTGCAGGCAATCCAGTGATTGCGGCCGTCTTCACATTAAGCATATCTTGTCCAGAATCAAGCACAACGCCCAGCTAGATCTTATCCTGGCTGCACGACACCACGACCCGTTTGCCTATCTTGGTTTGCACCTTGAAAGCGGCAGACAGGTATTTCGCGCCTTCCTTCCGCACGTACAACAGGCATGGCTCAAGACAGCCAAAGGATGGGCGAACCTGCACCGTGTGCAGGACAGCGGGCTTTTCGAGTGGCAAGCGGGAGATGACAAACCGCTGACGCCGTGTCTGCTGCGACTACAGCATGAAGATGCCGTCTGGGAGCAATACGATCCCTATTCCTTCAACCCCACCATCACTGAAGATGATCTGTACCTGTTCGGCGAAGGCCGGCTAAAGGAAGCCTACAGAATGCTCGGCGCGCATCTCGCCACCCAGCAGGATGTCAACGGCGTGCGCTTTGCCGTATGGGCACCCAATGCCGAGCGTGTCAGCGTGGTCGGCAATTTCAACCAGTGGGACGGCCGCCTGCATCCCATGCGCGCGCACGGCTCCAGTGGGGTATGGGAGATATTCATACCGGGGCTGCAACCGGGTGAGATTTACAAATATGAAATCCGCAACCGCCAGACAGGCAATATCCTGGTCAAGTCCGATCCTTACGGCTTCAGATTTGAGCAGCGTCCGGGCACTGCCGCGGCTGTAACCGCACGCGACACCCATGCCTGGCAGGACGAGGCATGGATGCAGTCGCGCGCAGTGGCAGACTGGCTGCATGCCCCCTTCAACTGTTATGAAGTACATCTGGGCTCATGGCGCAGGAATGCCCGCGGCGAATTCCTCACTTATCGCGAGCTGGCAGCACAGCTCATCCCCTACATGCAGGATATGGGCTACACGCACATTGAACTGCTGCCGATTTCGGAGCATCCGCTGGACGAATCATGGGGCTACCAGACTACCGGCTATTACGGTGTTACCAACCGTTTCGGATCGCCTGACGATTTCCGCTATTTTGTGGATGCTTGCCACCAAGTGGGATTGGGCGTGATTCTTGACTGGGTGCCGGGGCACTTCCCCAAGGACGACTGGGCATTGGCCCGTTTCGACGGCACCGCTCTGTTTGAGCATGAGGACCCGCGCTTGGGCGAGCATCAGGACTGGGGCACCTATATCTTCAATTATAGCCGCAATGAGGTGCGCAATTTTTTGCTGGCAAATGCGCATTACTGGCTGGCGGAATTCCATATTGACGGGCTGCGTGTGGACGCCGTTGCCTCCATGATCTATCTGGATTACTCGCGCAAGCATGGCGAGTGGTTGCCCAACAAGTATGGCGGCCGTGAGAACCTCGAAGCGATCGATTTCATGCGTCAGCTCAACATCATGGTGCATGAAGATATCCCGGGTGCTTTCACGATCGCGGAAGAATCCACTGCCTGGCCTATGGTGTCGCGGCCGGTTCATGTTGGCGGCCTGGGATTCTCCATGAAATGGAACATGGGCTGGATGAACGACACTCTGAGTTACATGCAGAATGACCCTATCCACAGGCGTTATCATCACGACAAACTGACCTTCGGCCAGCTATATGCCTACAGCGAAAATTTCGTGCTGCCGTTCTCGCATGATGAAGTTGTTCACGGCAAACACTCATTACTTGATAAAATGCCGGGTGATGCATGGCAGAAATTTGCCAACCTGCGCCTGCTTTTGACTTACCAGGCGACGACGCCCGGTAAGAAACTCAACTTCATGGGCAATGAATTTGGCCATGGGCGCGAATGGAATGCTTGCGCCAGCCTTGATTGGCAATTACTCGAAGAGCACTGGCATCAAGGCATACAGCAAGCCAGCCGCGACCTCAACAACTTGTACAAAATGCTGCCGGCCCTGCATGCGCTCGATTTCGAGCAGCAGGGCTTCAACTGGATAGACTGCTGCGATAGCGAGCAGTCGATAATCGGTTACACAAGGCACGGACAAGACGAGAGTTTTGTTGTAGTAATACTGAATTTCACCCCTGTATTACGCGAGGGCTATCGCATTGGCGTTCCTCTAGCGGGCGAATACACGGAGTTGTTCAACAGTGATGCCGCAATTTACGGCGGCAGCAACAAGGGCAACGGAAGCGGATTAAAAAGCGAGACCACACCCTGGATGGGATATGCAGACTCACTGACAATCACAGTCCCTCCACTGGCTGGTCTAATATTACAAACCAGAGGCTAATCAAAACCAAGAAGAGAATGACGAACCCCACTCAATTGCCTGTTTGGCAAAAAATTTGTGACCATTACCAGAAAACTTCCGAACTCCACATGCGGGACCTGTTCGCCCAGGATGAAAGGCGCTTCGAAAAACTCTCCCTGAAAGTCGACGACCTGCTGCTGGATTATTCCAAGCATAGAATCACCGATGAGACGCTTCCCCTGCTTTTCCAGCTGGCCCGCGACATGGATGTCGAAGGCTGGCGCGAACGCATGTTCACCGGCGAGAAGATCAACTTCACCGAAAACCGCGCTGTATTGCATACCGCCCTGCGCAACCGCAGCAATACACCGGTGTATGTCGACGGCAAGGACGTCATGCCAGACGTGAACCGCGTCTTGGCGCAAATGCGCAAATTCAGCGAAGGCATCCGTTCCGGCGAATGGAAGGGCTACAGCGGCAAGCCAATTACCGACATCGTGAATATAGGCATCGGCGGCTCGGATCTGGGTCCGGTCATGGCCTGCGGTGCATTGAAGCCTTACGGCGCCGAAAACCTCGAAGTGCACTTCGTTTCCAACGTCGACGGCACGCATCTCGCGCAGGTACTTGAGCAATGCCATCCTGACACCACCTTATTCATTGTGGCCTCTAAGACTTTTACTACACAGGAAACCATGACCAATGCCCGCTCTGCGCGCAGCTGGTTTCTGCAGGAAGCAAAGGAAGAGGCACACGTGGCCAAACACTTTGTTGCGCTATCGACCAACACCAAGGCAGTGAATGAATTCGGCATCGACACTGCCAACATGTTCGAATTCTGGGATTGGGTCGGCGGACGCTATTCATTGTGGTCGGCCATTGGCCTCTCCATCGCCATCTATATCGGCATGGACAACTTTGAAGAAATGCTCGCCGGCGGCCATGACATGGACCAGCATTTCCGTACCGCTCCGCTGGAGAAGAACATGCCCGTCATCCTGGCTATGCTGGGTATCTGGTATAACAATTTCTTCCATTGCGATACCCATGCCATCCTGCCCTACGACCAGGGGCTGGCCCGCTTCCCGGCCTACCTGCAGCAGGCAGACATGGAGAGCAACGGCAAGTTTGTGGATCGCGAAGGCAATGCAGTCAATTACAAGACGGGTCCGGTAATCTGGGGCGAGGCCGGCACCAATGGTCAGCATGCCTTTTATCAGTTGATCCACCAGGGCAATAAACTGATTCCTGCTGATTTCCTGATGCCGCTGAAAAGTCAGTACCAGATCGGCAACAACGGACTTGAGCATCACAAGATACTGTTAGCCAATTTCCTGGCACAGACGCGCGCACTCATGCAGGGCAAGACCGCGTCTGAAACCCGGCAGGAGCTTGAATCGCAGAACATCTCAGGTGAGGCGCTCAGGGTGCAATTGCCGCATCGCGTATTCCCGGGCAATCGGCCCACCACCTCCCTGCTGTTCGAGCGGCTCACGCCGCGCACGCTGGGCAAGCTGATCGCGCTGTATGAGCACAAGGTTTTCGTGCAGGGCATCATCTGGTGCATCAACTCCTTCGATCAGTGGGGCGTGGAGTTCGGCAAGCAGATTGCGCAGAAAATCCATCCGCAACTCATCAACTGTGAGAAGACCACCGATTACGACAGCTCCACAAACGGGCTGATCAATTACATCGGTGAACGCTGCTAGGACTAACTGCTGAACAAAGTAGCTGTTGAATGCAAAAGGCCCGGTATCACCCGGGCCTTTTGTTTTGGAGTGCTGTGTTTACTTGAGGTTTGTCGGACCACTGATCGCATGCATCAGTGATGCACCGACTGATGCGCCGAAACGTTGCGCCAGTCGATCCGCCAGGCTGTCATGCACGGTGAAATCGACTATGTTCTCTTCCTTGATGATGTCGCGGGCCACAAACCCCGAGCTGCCCAATGCATCAGCCAGGCCAAGCTCGATACTCGTTTCGCCGGTCCAGAACAGGCCGCTGAAAATCTTGGGATCTTGCTTGAGGCGCTCGCCCCTGCCTTCCTTGACCACAGCAATGAATTGCTCATGAATCTGATTCAGCATCTGCTGGGCGAACTCACGCTCTTCAGGCTTCTGCGGAGAGAACGGATCGAGAATAGCCTTGTTCTCGCCTGCCGTCATGAGCCTGCGTTCGACGCCCAACTTCTCCATGGTGCCGGTGAAACCGAAGCCATCCATCAGAACACCAATGGAACCAACGATGCTCGCCTTATCGACATAGATGCGATCGGCTGCCACCGCAATGTAGTAGCCGCCGGAAGCGCAAATGTCTTCCACCACGGCATAGACCGGGATATCTGAATGCAGTTTGCGCAGCCGTTTGATCTCGTCATTGATCAGGCCAGCCTGGACCGGGCTGCCACCCGGACTATTGATGCGCAGGATGACGCCCTTGGTGCGCTTGTTTTCGAATGCTGACTGCAGGCTCTCGATCACATCATCTGCATTGACCTCAAACTCGTTGCCAATGACACCATTGATCTCGATTAGCGCGGTATGGTTGAGGCTGGCGCCTGCATCATCCCCGACCCAGTCCAGCGCATAAAACAGCAGGATGAACAGATAGATGAAGGTCAGGGACTTGAAGAATATGCCCCAGTGACGGGTACGTCGCTGCTCCTTGATGGCCGAGAATGCTAGCTTCTCAAGCGTGTTGCGCTGCCATTCACCATCAGTATTTGGGGTTGGATCGGGTTGCTGTTGTTCAGACATGACTTCTACTCTTTCTTGTCGAGATGCAGGTTAAGCAAAATCTGGTTGTTTCGTTCGATAATTCTAAGGGGTACCAAGCTACGCCCCTTGCACGGCCCCAGGATACAAAAGCCGGTGGTGGGCTCATATTGGGCACCATGTGTCGAACAGATGAGATAGTCCCGGCTCAGGTTGAAAAAGTCGCCTTCGTTCCAGTCAAGTTCGACCGGTATGTGCGCACACTGGTTGATGAAACCATACGCCTTGCCGTTATAACGCACGACAAAACCGGTTACCCTTTCGCCAAGTTCAGGCAAAGCGAAACGTATCCCCGCGCCCCGTTCTACAAGCGCATCGCCCGCGCAGATCAGGCGTTCATTATCAGCCATTGGTCCAGTTTAGTAAAATTGTCAAAATGCGCCACGGGCCCATATGGCAGCAGGCTTTCCAGGGGTTGTGCTCCATACCCGACCGCGATGCTGTCCACCCCGGCACTCTGCGCCATCTGCAAATCGTAACTGGTGTCGCCGATCATCACTGTGCGTTGCGCCTCCGCTCCCAGCTCATCCATGATTTCCAGCAGCATCTGCGGATGTGGCTTGGAGCTGCATTCATCAACGCAGCGCGTGGCAAGGAAGTATTGCTGCAATCCACAGCGCTGTAACGACAGGTCCAGACCTCGCCGGCCCTTGCCCGTCGCAACAGCCAGCATATGGCCGCGCCCGGCCAGCCCGGCAATGGCGTCAGCGGCGCCTTCGAATAGCGGGACTGCGTGATCCTGCGCAAAATAGTGATAGCGGTAGCGTTCCGTCATCTGCTGGCGCTGCGTTTCGCTCAACTCACCAAACAGGGTGCGCAACGCTTCGGGCAATCCCAAACCTATGATGCCGCGCGCTGCCGATGGTTCTGGCGGGGTCAATCCGGCGTCTGCGCTGGCGGCGAGAATGGAATCAACAATCAGCTGAGTGGAATCCACAAGGGTTCCATCCCAGTCGAAGACGATCAGGTCGTAACGTCTAGGCATCCGTACTTTCAATTTCCAGTTGCCGCAGGAAATGCTCCAGCTCCTTGGGCAAAGGTGCAGCGAGCTCCAGCCTTTCTCCTGAAACAGGATGCTTGATCACCGTCTGTGCAGAATGCAGGAACATGCGCTTGAGGCCGCGCTTCTGCAGCTGTTTGTTCAAGGCAAAATCGCCGTATTTGTCGTCGCCCGCAATCGGGAAGCCGAGGTGCGCCAGCTGCACGCGTAACTGGTGCGTACGCCCCGTGATGAGCTGGGCTTCAAGTAGGCTGAAGTCGCCCAGGTTTTTCCGCAGGTGGAATATGGTCTCCGACAATTGGCCGTCCGCCTCTACCGTAACCTTGCGTTCGCCATTGTCGGTAACATGCTTCTGCAGGGCCAGCGCCACGCGCTTTTTCTTTTCCGCCCACCGACCATGTACCAGCATGAGATAACGCTTGTCCATGCGATTGGCGCGCATCATGTCATGCAGGCTCACGAGTGCGCTACGCTTCTTGGCAATCATGAGAACGCCTGAGGTTTCCTTGTCCAGGCGATGTACCAGTTCGAGCAATTTGGCGTGCGGACGTTCCATCCGCAGTTGCTCGATCACGCCGCGGCTGATGCCGCTGCCGCCGTGCACTGCCATGCCGGCAGGTTTGTTGAGGGCGAGCATGGCGTCGTCTTCAAAGAGGACCGCGTCTTCGAAACGCGCCGCCACCTTCATGCCGGGCGAGTTTGTTTCGGCCGGTGCTGTGGTACGGATGGGAGGAATGCGGATTTTGTCGCCATCTTCGATACGGTAGGTGGCATCCACCCGTTTGCTGTTCACGCGCACCTCGCCGCTGCGAAGAATGCGGTATAGATGACTTTTGGGCACGCCTTTGAGCACCTTGGCCAGATAATTGTCGATCCGCTGCCCGGCGCTGTCCTCATCTACCGTATGCAGGCGTACACCATGTGCGCCATCGGCTTTGCTTAAATTAAGCATCTCACCTATACTATGTTCGTCCTGAGTCATCGCGCACGGCGCTTTCAGGAATGGATTCCGTATTAATTGGTTCTACCCAAACAAATACCCTTGGTTAATCTCGCTCGCCAAATAAAAAATGTAGCGATTTTGGAAAATTATTGCGCTCAGCCGCGACAGACAAATGCAGCATCGCGGCCAGGAATTGTTGGAAACGTGTAATTTTAGCCGATATTGCGGCTAAACCGAGACAGAAACACACGCATTGAGGTTAACACCCTGACGGTTCACGAGAAATTTCGTTAACGAATTCAAAGTTGCCAGCCATACTTAGGTGGCAACCATCTTCCTGTGTGCAAAATGACAGGAATGAAAACGGCGCCTAGCCGGTGTTAAAGCAGGCCTGATTAAGGCCCCTCCTGCGACCAGTCTGCTCGTATGTCATACGGCCATTATGCACACGGCCGACAGCGCTCCAGCCATTCCCGCCGCCCGCAGCCTAGTCTGCGCCCGCCAGAGCGCGGGAGATTTAAATGAAACGCATGTTATTCAATGCGACGCAGTCAGAAGAACTGCGCGTCGCTATTGTTGATGGACAAAAACTTATCGACCTCGATATTGAAACCGTCGGTAAGGAACAACGCAAAAGCAACATCTATAAGGGTGTCATCACCCGTATCGAGCCTTCGCTCGAAGCTGCCTTTGTCAATTACGGCACAGATCGCCACGGCTTTCTGCCGTTCAAGGAAGTTGCCCGCAGCTACTTCCAGGGTGAAAGCGAATCCGGTCGCAATCGTATCCAAGATGTCCTGCGCGAAGGCCAGGAACTCATTGTCCAGGTCGACAAGGACGAGCGAGGCAACAAGGGCGCAGCCTTAACCACCTTCATCTCGCTGGCCGGTCGCTACCTGGTCCTCATGCCTAATAATCCTCGCGGCGGCGGTGTTTCCCGGCGCATCGAGGGTGAAGACCGCAACGAATTGCGCGATGTCATGGCGCAGATGCAAGTGCCCAATGGCATGAGCATCATCGCCCGCACTGCTGGTATCGGCCGCAGCCTGGAAGAGCTGCAGTGGGACCTAAATTACCTGTTGCAATTGTGGACCGCAATCGAGAATGCTTCCACGATACAAAGCGGTCCTTTCCTCATTTATCAGGAAGGCAGCCTGGTCATTCGTGCCATCCGCGATTACTTCCAGCCGGATATCGGCGAGATCCTGATCGATACACCGGAAATCTACGACCAGGCCCTGCAATTCATGAATCACGTGATGCCGGGCAATGTATCGCGCGTGAAACTCTATCGTGACGAAATCCCACTGTTCTCGCGTTTCCAGATCGAGCACCAGATCGAGACCGCGTTCTCGCGTGAAGTACGCCTGCCTTCCGGCGGCGCAATCGTAATCGACCATACCGAAGCGTTGGTATCCGTTGATGTCAACTCCGGCCGCTCGACCCGCGGTGTGGACATCGAGCAGACCGCCTTCAACACCAACCTAGAGGCGGCCGACGAAGTGGCGCGCCAGATGCGTTTGCGCGACCTGGGCGGCCTGGTGGTCATCGACTTCATCGACATGGAAAACCAGCGCAACCAGCGTGAGGTGGAAAACCGCCTGCGCGATGCGCTGCATTACGACCGTGCCCGCGTGCAGACTGGCAAGATTTCGCGCTTCGGCCTGCTGGAGCTTTCGCGCCAGAGACTGCGTTCCAGCCTCGGCGAGAGCAACCATATGCCCTGCCCGCGCTGCCATGGCACCGGCCATATCCGCGGTATCGAATCCACTGCCTTGCACATCCTGCGCATCACGCAGGAAGAAGCCATGAAGGAAAATAGCGCCATCATCCAGGTGCAGCTGCCTGTTGAAGCAGCCACGTTCCTGCTGAATGAAAAACGCGCCGAGATCCACAAGATCGAACAGCGCATGGGCGTACAGGTCGTGCTGATTCCAAATATTCATATGGAAACGCCGAATTACACTATTACGCGCATTCGTCATGACGATGTTGCGGAAGAGCACACCCGTTCCAGCTATCAGATGGTGGAAATGCCCAGCTCCGACATCGAAGAAGCGATTGCCGCTGCCGTCGACCCCAAGATTGCACGCGTGGAAGCAGCCGTCAAAGGCATCACGCCAGCGTCACCGGCTCCGATGGAAAAGCAGCCGCTGCAAGATATCTCCCTGGTCAGCCGTATCAAGGGTTGGTTCAGCCGCATCGCCGAAAGCAAGCCGACTGCCGCACCACAGACCGGCGGACGTAATGACGACTCGCGTCCCCGTCGCGGCAACAAGCCAAACCGCAATGCACGCGGCAACGAGCGCAAAAATGGTCAGGAGCAGCGCCCGCAACAGCAACGTTCAGAACAACGTCCGGACCGTCAGGAACGCCCTGATCGGCAGGATCGCCAGAACCAGCAGCGTCCACAGCGTCAGAATCAGCCGCGCGCTGAAAACATCGATGCTGAAAAGCCGGTACAACAGGGTCCGCAATCCAATGGCAATGAAACAGGTGAAGGCCGCAGCCGTCGCGGTCGTGGCCGCAGAGATCGTGGCAACCGTGGTGAGCGTCAACCCAATCAACAAACCCATGCAGATCGCGAAGAAAATCTGTCGGTCGAGTCAGCACCAGTAGTTGTGGTGGAGGAAAAAGTGCAGCAGCCTGCGCCGCAGGTACCAGCAACGACGCCTGCAGCCGTTGAGGCCGCTGTGGAGACACCTGTCGCGCCGGTTGAAAAAACCAGGGCCCGGAAAGATGACTCAGCTACACCTGAGCAGGCTGTAGAAACAACCAAACCCGCTGCCAGGGAAACCAGGAGCAGACAGCCGGCCGCTGCCAGGGAATCCACCGAAGCTAGTGCACCTGCATCCATTGAGGCTCAACAGCCTGCAGAAGTGAAAGCAGAGCCTAAAAAGTCAGAAAACAAGGAGCTGCAAGCTAACGAAGCGCAAGACAAGGAACAAAAGGCAGAGAAAAAACCACGCCAGCCACGTCGACGCAAGCCAGAAGCCGAAAAGCCAGTTGATCTGGCTGCTGTAGGCCTGCAACTGGTGGAAACCAAGGCAGATATCAAAGCCGCCCCAACGCCCGAACCCGAACAGACTACGAGCAAGTCACGCAAGGAAGCGGCCTGGCAGAAAAAGACTACAGAACCTGCCAAGGATGAACCGCTGGTGATCGTTCAGACGCAGAAGTAACAGCAAGTCATTGTTTTGCGCAATGGCATGGGCCTTCGGGTTCATGCCGTTTTTTTATAGCATGTCCCGCAGACGATAGTAAAAGGCTCCCAGCATCAACGCCGGTGTACGCAGCAATGCACCACCTGGAAAAGCGTGATGCCGAATGCGCGCAAACATATCGAAACGTTCGGCCTGCCCTGCAATCGCTTCCGCCACAAGCTTTCCCGCCATGCCGCTGAAGGCCAGCCCATGACCGGAAAATCCCTGCAGATGATAAATATTGGTTCCCAGCCGCCCGAAATGCGGCGCCATGTTCATGGTCATGTCTACAAAACCACCCCAGGCATGAGTGATTTCCAGATCGGCCAGTTGCGGAAACACGCTCAGCATGCGTTTGCGTATGCGCGCCACGAGATTCGGCGGCGTGGCGCCGCTGTAACTGTCACCCGCGCCGAACAACAAACGATGGTCGGCGCTCAGGCGGAAATAATCCAGGATGAAGTTGTTATCAGAAACTGCCGGTCGATGACGCATCAACTCGTCAGCCCGCTGCTGACCCATGGGCTCGGTTGCAATCATGTAGGTGCCGACCGGCATAATGCGCGACATGAGTTCTGGCGCAATATCATCGCCATATTCACCAAGGTATACGCTGCCGGCCAATACGACGAAATCGCAGCGGACTTCACCTTGCCCTGTCCTGACCACGGGCTTGTTGCCGCGCTGTATGACGTAAACCGGAGAATTCTCATGGATTTGCACGCCCGTTTGGCGCGCCGCCGCAGCTAGGCCCAGGCAATATTTCAATGGATGCAAATGACCTGAGTGAGGATCGTAGGCGCCGGCGCTAAAGCGGTCGCTGCTGAGCCAGCCGCGTATCTCCCCCGACCCTATCCATTGCATGGGGTAGTTGTAGAGGGTCTGCAAGTGGCTGACGTACTTCTGCAAGGCACGCGCCTTGCCAGGTCGGACGGCCACACTTAGATACCCCGGGCTGTATTCACAATCAATCTGAAACTGTGCGATGCGCTCACGCAGCAGCTGCAAACCTTCTGTGGAAACATCCCATGCACGACGGGCATCCTCTCGCGAAAACTGGCTTTCAATGGCCGCCTCGCCATCCTCGCCAAACCCCACGATGACTTGTCCGCCATTCCTGCCTGATGCGCCCCAGCCCAGCCGCTGTGCTTCCAGCAATACAACAGAATATCCGCGAAGTCGCAGTTCCAGTGCCGCAGATAAGCCGGCATAGCCACCGCCCACTACACACGCATCAGCCGTCACGGATTCTGTCAGCGGCTCGGAAGAATGCGGTCTGCTGACGCTGGCTTCGTAATAGGAATTCTCGATGACGCCGAGTTCTTTCTTGAGCAGCATCGGTCATCCATCCTCACCAATACTATCGAGAGAGAACATGCTCAACTCACGCGAAAATTGATGAATTGCCAGGGATCGCTCGCGTCCATGGCCGTTTCATAAAGCGGAGTGCGATCCTGCAAGGGAGTCCAATCGCCGTAGACGCCAGCCACTTCACCCAGGTATGGCGTTGCAATTTTCATCACTGTTTCGTAATCGATATCGTCCGGCTCGACCACACCGGCATTGGGGTTCTCAAGCGCCCAGACCATACCGCCCAGTATGCCGGCCACGACCTGCAGGCTGGTGGCGGTGTTGTAGGGCGCCAGCTTGCGCGCTTCTTCTATCGTCAGGCGTGAGCCGTACCAGTAGACGCCTTTCTCGTTGCCCATAAGCAGTACACCCAGCTCATCCCTGCCACCCTTGATTTCATCGCGCATGATGCGTTGGCAGCTCTGCAGCTGCCAGTTCTTGCCTGACACCTCATGCACTGACAGTACGGCATCATCGCAGGGGTGATAGGCATAGTGCACAGTCGGGCGATAGATGACATCGCCCTTCTGGCGCAAAGTCAGGTGGTCAGCAATGGAAATCGATTCGCCATGGGTGATCAGGAATCCATGATACGGGCCTTCCAGCGGCGCCCAGCTGCGTACGCGGGTCGCCATGCCCGGCTGCTTGAGATAGATGGCGGCATCGCAGCCGAAACCATGACGCGCGCCATCCTTGGGGAAATGCTTTTCGTGACTGCCCCAGCCTAGCTCGGCTGGCTGCAGGCCTTCACCCACAAAACCATCAACCGACCAGGTATTGACGAATTCGTCACGCTCCTTGCGACGGTCCGATATCTGCGTGTCGCGCTCGGCAATATGAATGGCCTTGATACTGAGCTTTTGCGCCAAGGCAGCCCAGTCTTCATAGCATGCAGGTTTTTCCATCTCGATTTCGTTGTCAGCAGCGATATTGAGCAGTGCCTGCTTGACGAATATGGAAGCAAGCCCAGGATTTGCACCAGAGGTCACAACCGCTGTCGGAGCCTGCCGCTTATCCATACGAAAAGCCAGCATCTCCTCTCGCAGGAAATAATTCGAACGCTGCGACAAGGTGCGGCTTGGGTCCATGTAATTGCCCGCCCATGGCTCGATACAGGTGTCGAGATAAAGGATGCCGCGGCGCCAGCAGAAAGCGATCAGAGCCAGGCTGGCGACATCCACCGACAAATTGAGCAGAAAGTCGCCTTCCTTTAGATAGGTGTCGAGAATGCTTTCGAAATTATCCTCGGTCAGTACCTGAGCGATGCATTCAACGCCATATTCCTTTGCGATACCGTGCTTGTCGCCATGCTGGGTGATGATTCTGACTTGCGCGGGTTTGATGTCGAGATGGCGGAATAGCAATGGCAGGACGGCCTGGCCGATGCTGCCAAGCCCCAGCATGAGCAGGTTGCCTTTGATGGCAGCATATTTTTGGCTGTTGTTTTTCATTAAGAAAAACTTACAGCCGGAACCTCACTGCAATCTGTTCGGAGTCCCACTCATTGTTGAGATGGGACTTGTATTGGCGCGTCTTCCAATGAGGTCGTAATGAGCCGCTGCACCAAAATTGCATTGAGATATGCAGCAGATATGCCTATCAGCAAGGAGACACCAAGCGTGATGAGCACGTTATTAAACGAGAAGGACAACAGCGCCTCCATGTTGAACCTGTCCTGTCTGCCGTCAAGAAACGCGAATGTCCCCGCATAGCCGTAGATGATGGCCGGCGTAATGGCAAACCGCGCAGATACGCCCATGCGGAACAGCACCCCGATGACCAGTCCGATAATCACCGGTGCCCACCATGCCACGAGCAGGGCGTTGCTAAAAGGATTGACCAGTATGATCAGTGCGGATAACCAGGCGGCTGTTATGCCCAAGCCAACATGCTGCAGCATGGAAATGTATGCCTGGCCGGGATCTGCATCGCCGCCCAGATGGAAGAAACACGCCCAAGTGATGAAAACCGCCCATGCCGGGATATAAGGTGTTGCGCTTAGCGCATATAGCACAAGTATTGTCATGATAACGGCGACTGTAGATGCCGCAGTAAGCTTGTTCATGGATTTCCTTTCAATGGATTCAATGTAATCTGCGCAGAAGACGGAGCGCTAACCTTCGCCCTTCATGACCAGTTCTGTATATTCTTCGGGTGTAATGGTGCCCATGGCTTCCACAGCTTCTTTTTCATGCTCCGGCAACGCATCCTGCAAGCCCTCAATGCGCTTCCACGGCGGCAATGGCGCCTGCTGTTCTGATTGCGGCACATATTTAGAGGTGGCAATGCGCTGATATTTATGGATATAGCGTGGGCAGTTCACGAATGCTTCCGTGAGTGCCACCTGCACGACCATGTCGGCAGCGGGGAACATTTCCATCAGCGGGCCATCCAGCAGGACCTTGGCTTCGCCGTGTACTCGCACGCGCTGTGGCGTCTCAAAGTCGATGAACAGCATGCCGATCTTGTTATTGGCCACGATATTGCCCATGGAAAGAAACATGCCGTTGCCGTCATAGCTGGGGAATGCCAGCGTTCTTGCATCCAGCACTTTCACGAAGCCCGGGTTGCCGCCCTTGTAGGAACAGGTAGGGTAGCCGCGATGATCGACAGTGGTGAGAAAGAACATATCGCGTTGCTCGATAAATGCCCGATGCGTATCGGTAAACTCGTTCACCACGATGCTTTCCTGCACGCGTTTGGCCAATTCGCGTGTGGAGAATAGTGCCTGCAATGCCTGATGCTGTTGGCCGTAGAAATTGTCCATATGTGTCCGATAAATGGATATTAAAAATTGTGTTTGCGAATATTTAAATATCATCCCCTTATAAGGTCAATCAGCATGCTATATTTTAATGTCCGGATATCGGACATACATCATGAAAAAAACACATTCACTGCAATCGGCAGGCAGCCTGAATCGAGCGGTCCTATTGTTAAATGCTATCGCCCAAGGTTCGCGCAAGGGCAGTTTGCTGACCGAGCTGGTAGCGAGAACCGCCCTGCCGCGCCCGACCATACATAGGGTTCTGAGTACACTGATGGAAAGCGGCTGGGTAGTGCGCGATGCGGAAACTGCTCGCTTCAACCTTGGGCCAGACATGGCAGCATTGGGTTATACGGCCATCAGCCGCAACCCAATCGAGCGCGTAGCCAGCACGGAGCTCAGCCAGCTTGCCGATACCATAGGCCAGGTTGTGTATCTTGGAATCAGGTCTGGTTTCGACATGGTGTGTATCGGGCGCTACGAAGGTCAGTCCCAGGTGCAAGTGGGCCGCGGCTGGGTGGGCCTGCGTGGACCGTTCGGCATGTCGCCCAGCTGCCTGGCCATATTCTCGCGGCTGCCGCAGCAGGACATCGACGAGATTGTGAATGCCAACCTGTCGCGTTATCACAGGATTGAGGGATTTGACGAAAGAGGCTTCCGGCGCACGCTGGCGGATGCCCTCAAGAATGGCTACAGCACGTATGACGATATCATTCTGGACCGGACGGCCAGCGGGATTGGCGTTCCTATTCTCGACCCATCCGGCTATCCGATTGCGGGCATAGGAACGACTTATCTAAGCGGATGGCTGGATGAAAAACAGAAGATGGAACGCGTGGCGCATCTGCAGCGCGCTGCGAACAATATCGCAGTCAAGCTTCACAATACTGGCGCTACGGGTTAAAAGTTAGCTCTTGAGAGCGACGTCGTCCGGCATTTCAGCACCGTAGAACTTCACCTTGAGCTTCTTGAGCTGATCACGGTAGTTGGCAGCCTGCTCGAATTCCAGATTCTTCGCAGCATCGTGCATGGCTTTCTCCAAGCGCTTGATTTCCTTGAGCACCTGTTTCTCTGACATGCTTTCATAGCTGGCCTGTTCCTGCGCAGCCTTGCGTTCGCGCTGGGCTTCATCCTTATCGTAGACGCCGTCGATGATGTCTTTGATGCGTTTGGTCACCCCCACGGGCGTGATCCCATGCGCTTCGTTATGCGCCATCTGCTTGAGCCGGCGGCGATTGGTCTCATCTATCGCTAGCTTCATGGAGCGCGTGACCGAGTTCGCATAGAAAATCACCTTGCCGTTGAGGTTCCGCGCGGCACGCCCGGAAGTCTGGATCAGTGACCGTTCAGAACGCAGGAAACCTTCCTTGTCGGCGTCCAGCACTGCAACCAGCGATACTTCGGGAATATCCAGACCCTCGCGCAGTAGGTTGATGCCGACCAGCACATCAAATTCGCCCAGGCGCAGATCGCGGATGATTTCCACACGCTCGACCGTATCAATGTCCGAGTGCAGATATCGCACCTTGACGCCATGCTCGGCCAGGTAATCGGTCAGGTCCTCAGCCATGCGCTTGGTCAGCGTGGTTGCCAGCACGCGTTCATTGACGGCCACCCTGAGCTTGATTTCCGACAGCAGATCATCCACTTGGGTATCTGCGGGCTTAACGGTGATCTCCGGATCGATCAGTCCGGTCGGGCGTACCACCTGTTCGACAATCTGCTCGGTATGCGCCGCCTCGTAATCCGCCGGCGTAGCCGAAATGAAAATGCACTGACGCATGACGCGTTCGAATTCCTCGAACTTGAGCGGCCGGTTATCCAGCGCCGATGGCAGGCGGAAACCGTAATCGACCAAGTTTTCCTTGCGCGCCCTGTCGCCGCGATACATACCGCCAATTTGCGGCACCGTTACGTGACTCTCATCGATGATCATAAGTGCATTCTTCGGCAGATAGTCGATCAGGGTCGGCGGCGGATCGCCGGGATTGCGCCCGGAAAGATGGCGTGAATAGTTTTCGATGCCTTTGCAGAAGCCGATTTCGTTGAGCATCTCCAGATCGAAGCGCGTGCGCTGCTCGATGCGCTGCGCCTCAATGAGCTTGTTGTTCTTTACGAAGAAATCCACGCGTTCTCGCAGCTCCGACTTGATCTTTTCGATCGCACGCACAGTGGTATCGCGCGGCGTGACGTAATGGCTGGAAGGGAAAATCGTGTAGCGCGGCACCTTGTTGTAGATCTGGCCGGTCAGCGGGTCGAACAGCGTCAGCGTTTCCACCTCATCGTCAAACAGCGAGATGCGCACTGCGGTTTCCGAGTTTTCCGCCGGGAATACGTCGATCACATCCCCTCTTACGCGGAAAGTCCCACGCGCAAAATCGAACTCGTTGCGGTCATATTGCATGCCGATCAGGCGGTCGATCACATCACGCTGCGAGAGCTTGTCGCCCTTGGTCATGTGCAGCACCATGCCGTGATAATCGACCGGGTCACCAATACCGTAAATAGCGGAAACGGTCGCCACGATGATGCTGTCCTCACGCTCAAGCAGCGCCTTGGTGGCCGAGAGCCGCATCTGCTCGATGTGTTCGTTGATGCTGGAATCCTTTTCGATGAACAGGTCGCGCGAGGGTACGTAAGCTTCCGGCTGGTAGTAGTCGTAATAGGAAACGAAATACTCCACGGCGTTGTGCGGGAAAAACTCGCGGAATTCGGAATACAGTTGTGCGGCCAGCGTCTTGTTGGGCGCCATGACGATCGCCGGACGCCCCAGCCGCGCGATGACGTTCGCCATGGTGTAAGTCTTGCCCGAACCGGTCACGCCCAGCAGCGTCTGGTATTGCATGCCCTGATGCAGACCGTCCACCAGCCTTTCTATGGCCTTGGGCTGATCGCCGGCAGGCAGGAACGGCTGGTGCAGTTTGTAGCTGCTGTTCGGGAAGGTGATGTAATCGCTTTGGGAATCTTTCATAGAGGTCTCATTTTAACAGGGCGGTACGGCAGAACTTCGCTTTCGGTTACAGGTCATTCAATCACCTGAACCATTCATCAAAACAATGCGCTACCTGCTTTTCCACATCGTGTTCCTGAGTCTGCTGAGCGGCCTGTTGCCTGCGGCACATGCTTATGACAGGCAGAAACTCCTGAGTTCATTTTTTTCAACGGTCCTCGTGCGCGGCTTCAAGCCCGACGGCAACCTGGCTTACGGCTCCGGTGTGGTTGTGGCTCAAAACAAGGTACTGACCAATTGCCATGTGCTGCGTGATACCAAACAGGCATGGGTGTCCCAGGGAGAAGAAACCTTTGGCATCATTTCGACCCAGGCTGACCGGCGGCACGATCTCTGTCTGGTTACAACGCAATACCTGCCTGTCAAACCGGTGACCATCGGCTCCGGCAATAACCTCAAAAAAGGCCAGGAAGTCATCGCCATCAGCCATTCCAATGGCGTGCCCACCCCGCTCACGTCACTGGGCGAGATCAAGTCGTTGTATGAGATGGATGGTGCCAACGTCATCCGCAGTACGGCCAAGTTCGCCCTTGGGGCTAGCGGCAGCGGCCTGTTCGACGGCGAAGGCAGGCTGATCGGCATTAACACGCTCAAGACTGCCGGACGTATCGCTTATTTTTATGCCATGCCTATCGAATGGTTGGCAACGCTGGAACAACAGCCGGTGGAAACATCTTTGCCGATTTCCGGTCAGGCATTCTGGGAAGAGGAAGAATCCGCCAGACCGTTCTTCATGCAGATCGCGGTGCCAGAACTGCGGCAGGACTGGCACACGCTGATCGAAATCGCCGGACGCTGGGTAAAGGCTGAGCCGGAGAACGCCGAGGCTTGGTATGAGCTTGGCCTGGCCCAGGAAAATATCGGCGAGAATGCCGAGGCCGCGAAGTCGTTCCGGCAGTCCATCGCACTGGATGCCGGAAACAGCGATGCGCTTTCGCATATCAAGTCGCTGACAGGCGCTGTAACCGAGGCCAACTGAAACAGCGGAAAATCGTGCTGCGAAGCATGATTCCACATTCCGTGCAGCAGGTTTTATAGGTAGAATCAGCGCTTTATTTTTACCCAACCTGACTGCAAGGATTTTTGAATCTTGGAACTCTCCCGGCGCGTTCAATCCATCAAGGAATCACCTACCCTGGCTGTTACCGCGCGTGCGGCCAAACTCAAGTCAGAAGGCAAGGACATTATCGGGCTCGGCGCCGGTGAGCCCGATTTTGATACGCCGCAGCACATCAAGGATGCCGCCAAGCAGGCCATAGACCGCGGCTTTACCAAATACACGCCTGTGGCAGGCATCCCGGGTCTCAAGCAAGCCATCGTTGCCAAATTCCAGCGCGAAAACGGCCTGGAATATTCCGAGAAGGAAGTGATCGTCGGTGTCGGCGGCAAACAGTGCATATTCAACCTGGCACTGGCCGTACTCAACCCGGGCGATGAAGTGGTCACCGCTGCACCATACTGGGTCTCCTACGCCGATATCGCCATGGTGGCCGAGGCCAAGCCCGTCATCATCCAGTGCGGCATCGAGCAGGGTTTCAAGCTCACGCCTGCGCAGCTCGAGGCAGCTATCACGCCAAAAACGCGCATGTTCATCATCAACTCCCCTTCCAACCCTACCGGCGCGGTCTATTCGTTGGCGGAACTGAAGGCGCTGGCCGATGTGCTGAAAAAGCATCCGAACATCCTGGTTGCCACCGACGACATGTATGAGCATGTGAACCTGACCGGCGAGAAATTCTGCAACATCCTCAATGCAGCGCCTGAGCTCAAGGATCGCACTGTCGTGCTTAACGGCGTTTCCAAGGCGTATTCCATGACCGGCTGGCGCATCGGTTATGCCGCGGGCCCGGCCAACATCATCAAGGCCATGGAAATCCTGCAGTCGCAATCCACCTCCAACCCGACCTCGATCTCGCAGGTGGCCGCCCAGGCAGCGCTTGAAGGTCCGCAGGATTGCATCGAACCCATGGTCAAGGCATTCCGCGAGCGCCATGCGTATGTCGTCGATCGTTTCAACCAGATGCCGGGCATCAAGTGCATTGAAGCCGGTGGCGCTTTTTACGCTTTCCCGGATGCGCGCATCGCCATCCAGAATCTGCACAAGGCCGGCAAGATTTCAGCTGCAACCGATATGGCGCTATCGGAATATCTGCTGGAGAGTGCAGGCGTTGCCGTGGTGCCGGGCTCGGCCTTCGGTGCCGAAGGTTATTTCCGCATCTCGTTCGCCACCTCCATGGAGAACCTCAGAAACGCGCTGGACCGCATCGCTTCCGCCCTCTCCTGATGAATTTTTATTAAGAAAAAGGCCTCTGACGAGGCCTTTTTTTATTTCAGCTTTCGCTGGGTTTCAACCCTCCCCCCATTGAGAGGCCGACTGAGAGGCATATTTGCTGCGGGCCCGGCGTTTCTTGAGCCAGACATATACACCCGTCACCGAAAGCATGGCAACCACAATGCCCATGACGGAAATTAGGATGCGCCCCGGCAGGCCCAGAATACGTCCGGAATGCAGCGGAAACTGCATCTGCACGAAAATATCCGCAGCAGTACCCTTCCACGGCAGACGGTCGCTCAGGTATTCGCCCGTCGTTCCATCGTAGTACAGACGCGGCGCACCAATACCGCCGTTGCCATGGTCGTCACCAGCAAAGTAGAAATCCACGCCATACACGCCAAACTGCTGGGCATAGAAAACACTGCCCACCGGCTCCTGCCAGCCGCGCTTGCTGGCTTCATCTGCCGCCTTGTTAATGACCTCCTCGAAAGTCAGCTGCGACACAATAGGCTTGTGCAGCTCTGTAGGCTGACGTATATCAAAAGGCCCGGGCGTCACTTGCGACACCTGCGACATGAGTGGGAAGAACACCTCGCGATAGAGATTGAGCGAGAAGGCAGTAAAGGCCAGGATGAACAGCAACCCCCAGGTCCACAATCCGCCAGCACGGTGCAGATCGAAATTGAGTTTGTATGCACCGCCCTTGCTGCGGATGCGCCAGGCGGGCTGCCAGCGTTGCCACCAGCTTTTGGTGACAGCGCCAGCGGGTTCTTCTTCTGCCGTATCATCGTCTGCCGCGGTGCTTCTGTTCCGCCTTTTTGACGGCAGCGTCAGATAAAAACCCACAAAACAGTCTAGCGTCCATATTACGGCGATGATGCCCATGAGCCAGACACCCCAGCGGTCTATCCCCCACATTTCAGGCATATGCAGGCTGTAGTGCAGCACATAAAGAAAGGACACCAGATTTTCAGACGTGATCGGCCAAGGGGCGCCCCAGAACCGGGTACCCAGCTCCTCGCCGGTAACCGGATCGATAAACACCTGGTTGTACGGCACTTCATATAACAGGCCTGTCTCGGG